>CAFAAH010000001.1_pt1 | contig 42646 bp, 42 predicted proteins | sample 7267521 | NCBI WGS metagenome assembly CAFAAH01 (sample SAMEA6813982, study PRJEB35770) | freshwater metagenome | biome: Freshwater; feature: Freshwater reservoir; material: water | place: Czech Republic | collected 2017-08-18 | depth 30m m
CCGACCAATGCAGGGACCGCACCTGCGGCACCACCGATGACAATGTTCTGGGGACTTCTCGGCTTGAGCCAAATCGTGTAAACGAAGATATAGAAAAGCATCGCGCTTAGCGCCAACGATGCAGAGAGCACATTGGCAGTGAGCGAGAGCCAGATAAATGCGATGGCCTCCAAAGTAAGTCCAAAGATAAGTGCAGCCTTTGGAGAGACCTCGCCCATTGGGAGCGGGCGCCCGTGGGTGCGCTTCATAATCTGGTCGCGATCGCGTTCGATGTAACAGTTCACCGTATTCGCGCCGCCAGCGGCTAATGCTCCACCTAGCAAAACGGAGAGCATCAGCCCGAGCGAGGGGAGACCGCCCTTAGCGAGAATCATGGAGGGGAGAGTTGTAACAAGGAGAAGTTCAATCACGCGCGGCTTGGTGAGCATGAAGTAAATGCGAAGTTTGTTGAGCGCCCCAGTTTGTTTGACTTTGCCCATGGGCTCTCGGGAGACTTCGTCTAATGCCTGAGGGCTCTCTGGCACTGCTGGGTTTGGTTCGTAGAGTGCTGACATCGGGGATAAAACTAGTCGGGGCTTCGCCAAAACTTGCTAAGCGACCTAAAATCGATCCGAGGCAGGCCGATAGCACTGGCAAAGGTACAGTCCTCGCATGGCTAGAGCAGCGCGGAGCGCAGAGACAGACCCGAAACTTGCGATCAGAATGATGGCCGACCGCATTCTTGTTGTCCCGTCTCGGGAGGCAGGGGAGCGCAAGTCGCGCTCTGGAATCCTGATTCCTGCGACAGCAAATGTGGACCGCCGCCTTGTCTGGGGCGATGTCAGCCAGGTTGGCCCTACGGTTAGGAACGTCGAAGAATCTGATTCGGTGCTGTTCGCACCGGATGCTGGTTTCGAGGTCGAGATACGTGGAGACGAGTATCTGATCCTTCGTGAACGCGATGTGCATGCTGTTGCATCTGCGCGTGAGGGCGGGCAGACCGGCCTCTACCTGTAAGGCGCGTTATTTTGAAGCGGGCTATCAAAACGCTCTATTGAATGCCCCTAATTGCTTTGGGGCGTGCTCGATCTGGTGGGTCCGAGAGTAATTTTTGTCTCAGATGGGTGGCGCAGCGGAGCAGGAGTTGCGGCTACTCGGGCATCTAAATACTGCGCCATCTGCTCATATAGAACATCTCCGACCATCAGCCGTAGTTCGGGTGCCATTGATTTGTAGACAGGCTCCGCACCTGAGAATGCGGCTGCTTCTTCTGTGCACCACCAAGCAAACTCTTCGCCACCTTCACCCCATCCATGGCGAGCAAATTCGGTTATGCGATGGTGGACTACTCCATCATCTGCATCCTCATCGAACTCTTCGATGTTGCGCAGCGGAACCTGCCAACACACCTCAGGTTTCACGGTGGAATGGTGAACATCGTTGCGCATCGCATGAACGTGGAGTGCGCATCCGGCACCAAGTTCAAACTCGGGCCTATTGAGAAAAACGCAGGCTCCGTCAACGAGTCGAGTCTGCCAATCGTCTTTCCCTGTCTTCTTTGAGATGCCCTTCTTAAGGCCGACATTCGAGTACTGCCAAATTTCAGGGTCTAGTTCGAGAGCAATCTTCTCGATTTTCTTACGGTCCTTCTTGTCTGAAAAATGGGCACCGTACGAGCAGCATCCCTGGGACATCTCTGGGGATTTCTCGTTCAGGACGCCTTGGCAGCCAGAGCCGAAGATGCATTGGTGTGACGAGACAAGATAGGTGACGTCGAAATGCCAGACATGCTTCTTGCGCTTAGGGTCGTTGAAAACTACCCACTCTCTTGTTGGACCGCTCATTGCGCAACCTTCCTGATATCGGGCGTCGCCGCCATCTGAAACCAAAGTTCGCCCACGGCTAATAGGCCTCTCCAGAACTGCTCTAGCACTATTCGTTCATTCGGAGCATGGATGTTGTCATCTGGCAGCCCCACTCCTAGAAACACGACAGGGGCTTCGAGGATTCGCCCGAGCGCCTCCTCCGGTCCGCTCCCTCCCTCTCGAACTAAATATGGAGCCTTACCCCATACTTTCTCAATCGAGCGAGAGGCAGCCTTGACTGCTGGGTGGTTAATGGGGGTGAGCGCTGGGGAGACTCGTCCCTCTTCCCAAACTTCAACCTCAACGCCTTCAGGCATCAATGGGCGTAGCCACGAGTGGAACAACTCGGCAATTTGATCGGGATCTTGATTCGGTACGAGGCGAAAAGTAATTTTTATGTTTGCAGTTGAAGGGACAATGGTTTTTACGCCCACTCCGCTGTAGCCCGATGTCAGCCCTACAACATCTGCTGTGGGCCTGCTCCCAGTTCGCTCAAGCGTGCTGCGACCTGCCTCTCCCATCAAGGGCGAGCCGCCTGCCGCTCGACGGAATTCGCTCTCATTGAATGGAAGCGCCTGCATCGCTAACTTCTCGTCAGGGGAGAGTTCGAGGACGGAGTCATAGAAACCAGGGATCGCCACTCTGCCGTCGGAGTCATGTAGGAGGGCAACTATCTCAGCTGCTAGATGGGAAGGATTTAGGACCGCACCCCCGAATACCCCAGAATGAAGATCCGTACTTGAGGATCGAATGTGAACGTCAAAGCCAGCGAGACCTCGCATACCGATGCACATTGAGGGCTCGGTGATGGAGAGCATGCCAGTGTCTGAAACAACTACCGCATCGCAGTACAGGAGCTCCTTATTTGAAATTAGGAGATCTTCAAAGTTTGGGCTGCCGAACTCCTCCTCGCCCTCAATAACAAACTTAAGGTTGATTGGTAGCTCTCCATCCCGATTCAGGAGAGCGCGTATGGCTTCTAGATGGTAGAGAACCTGCCCCTTGTCATCGACTGATCCTCGAGCGAAGAGTTGACCATCCCTCTCAGTTGCCTCAAAGGGCGGGGAGTCCCAATCAGACACGGGGTCAACTGGCTGCACATCGTGGTGACCATATACAACGACTGTTGGCGCATCTGGGCCGGCATGCAACCAATCGCCATACACACTGGGATGCAACGCAGTCTCGATGAGGTGAACGTTCTCGAGCCCGGCCTCTCGCATCTGCCCCGCGCACCATTCGGCTGAGCTGCGGACGTCGTTGGAGTGGCCTGGATCACAAGAAATTGAAGGTATCGATAACCAATCTCTTAGTCGCTCAATAATTTGTTCACGGTTCGATGAGACGTATTCCGACAGTTGGAGTTCTGGGAGTTGGAGTTCTGGCATATGGTGCGAGCGTAGTGCGCACTACATCATTACCATCACTATTAGCCCGTTATCAGCCCGTTATGAGTCATATATTTAGGAGAGTGAAATGGATACAGAGTTGATTGTCGAGAAGTTAAGAGTGATTGAAGAAGATCTGCGTGATCTTGCATACGACAAATTGAGAGTCGCTGCTAAAGGCGACTCGAATGCAGCGAGAGACGAGAAGCGAGTTCTGCAGGCGCGAAGGGCGATAGAGAAAGCAATAAGAGCCTTAGACGATCTCGGAGATGATCTCGACTAGTCAATTCTTAACTAGTCCTATGCGCACCGCAGACGCTATTTAAAGAAGCGGCGCAGCCAATTCGGCGAGGCTCACCATCGGGCGAGCACCCATATGACCGATTACCTCAAGAGCCGCCAGCGCGCCAAGATGCCCACAGACCGCGAGTTCATAACCGTGAGTAAAACCGTAGAGGAATCCCGCAGCGAATAGGTCACCTGCTCCTGTTGTGTCCTCCACACGGGTGGCCTTTGCTGCATCAATAATATGCACGGCATCGCTGCTTACGATGACTGCGCCCTTCGCTCCGCGAGTGAGTGCGGCAACCTCGCAGTGGCCACTGACTCGCTGCAGTGCGACGTCAAAATCATCAGTCTCATATAGCGAGCAAATCTCGACTTCGTTCGCGAAGAGAAGATCAATATGTCCCTCAACGAGATCGAGAAATTCCTCACGGTGACGGTCCACAACAAAGGCGTCCGAGAGAGAAAGTGCTACTCGTCGCCCCGCTTCGTGAGCCAAGTTCGCAGCATAAATAAAGGCTGCTTTGGCATCTGGCTCATCCCAGAGGTACCCCTCAAGATATGTAACTGCAGAGCGCTGAACCAGCGACGCATCCACATCATCAGGCGTTAAGAAACTAGATGAACCTAGAAATGTGCCCATCGTGCGTTGAGCATCTGGAGTGACCAAAATGAGGCAGCGCCCTGAAGGGGGACCAGCTTTGGTCGCCGGGGTTGAGTAGTGCACGCCAGCAGCGCGAATATCGTGCGCGAACACGGCACCTAACTGATCATCTTTGACCCTGCCTATGAACGCGCTGCGTCCGCCGAAGGACGAGATTCCTACCGTGGTATTGGCTGCAGATCCGCCCGAAACCTCGACACCTGGACCCATAGCGTCGTAGAGAGCCTCCGCATGAAGAGCATCAATAAGCGTCATTGAGCCTTTAACTAGAGAATGATCAGCGAGGAAGGAATCCGGCTCCTGAGCGAGCACATCTACCAATGCATTGCCGATCGCTAGTACATCGAACTCGATGGTTGCATCTCGCTTGGTTAGGGGTGTCGTCTCCGATGTCATTATTTACGGTCTCCAGTGAGTGAACGGCTACTGAGTTGTACGGGCACGCCCTGAGTGCCATTCTCAGGCATCAGCGCGGTTGCATTCTCGGACGGTGTCGTATGGTCCGAGTGGGCTGCTAAGAGCCCATCGTCATCTACGGGCCTCAGTCGACGCCCAACAGTTGTAACGCGCCCATAAAGGGTTGTGCGCTGCTCCAAAGGTCGTCCGATTCCTTCGACGATATTACGTAGTTCGAACTCGTCAACCTCTTGACCGTGGGCTGCTCCCGCTGCACGAGAGATGCTCTCATCCATAAGGGTACCTCCGAGATCGTTTGCGCCGGCTTGAAGAATCTGAGAAGCACCGACTGTGCCGCATTTGACCCAAGAAACCTGAATGTTGTCAATCGAGCCCCGATATGCGATCCGTCCAACGGCATGCATTAACAGAACCTCACGGAATGTCGGACCAAGCCTCGACTTGCCTTGAAGATGAATCGGGCTCGCCATATGCACAAACGGGAGAGGAACGAACTCTGTGAAGCCGCCAGTCTCATCCTGTAGAGCCCGGGTCCTGAGCATGTGATTCGCGACGTGTCGCGGGTTCTCAACTGTGCCAAACAAAATTGTGACATTCGAGCGAAGGCCGACGGAGTGCGCGATTCGGTGCGCCTCTAGCCACTCCTCGGTATTCACTTTGTCTGAGCAGATAATTGCTCGCACTTCATCATCGAGAACCTCTGCTGCGGTCCCTGGGAGTGTTGCTAGCCCTGCTTCTTTCGCCAGGATCAAATAATCCTTCAAGGGCATTCCGAGGCGTTTAGCTCCTTCGGTCACTTCTAATGCAGTAAATCCATGGATGTGGATAGAAGGTGCGACTTCCTTAACTGCACGCGCTAAATCTAAGTAGTAGTCACCATCAAAATCCGGATGAATCCCGCCCTGTAAACAAACCTCAGTTGCACCACACTCAACTCCTTCAATTACACGGCGCTGAATCTCTTCTACGCCGAGCATGTATGGCTTGCCTCGGAGGTTTAACGAGAGAGGTCCCTTGGAGAACGCACAGAAACGACATTTGAAGGTACAGATATTGGTGTAGTTGATATTTCTGTTACGCACGAAAGTAACAACGTCTCCGATGATTTCTCGGCGAAGAGCGTCCGCAAGACGATAAACGGCCTGAGCGTTTTGACCACGCGCTTCAAGGAGCGTCACGATTTCGTCAAAGCCAACTCGCTCTCCGGCCTCGACTCCTGCGATTACTTCAGCGACTGCTCCAGTTGCGCGTATCTCAGAGGAGACAAGAAGCACTGGGGGAGTCTCGTTGCTACCTGCAGACCACTCATCGTCGCGAGCGAGCCCCTCAGAGTCACTTGCTCTACGAACCGCAGTGCGCACATCAGGATGAATCCAGTCGTCACTCAATGCGTACTCGGGGTAAACCGTGAGGCGCGGAGCAAGGCTCTTGCCGGCAGCTTCAGTGGCATCCCGTAGCGCATTCAACGCGGGCCATGGGCGCTCTGGATTTACATGGTCCGGAGTAACAGGAGAAACACCTCCCCAATCGTCAATCCCTGCTCCAATTAAGGCGCTGAGTTGTTCCGGATCAGAGAGATTCGGAGGCGCCTGCAAATGCATAGCGGAACCAAGCACAATTCGAGCCGTGGCTACCGTACGCAAGTACTCGTCGTAATCGCATGGATCGCTCCGATGCATAGATGTTCCGGGCTTAGGTAGGAAGTTCTGAACAATTACCTCTTGAACGTGTCCATGGCGCGCATGGGAATCGCGAATCGCAAGCAAGGCCTCAAGGCGCTCTTCTCTCGTCTCTCCAATGCCGACGAGTATGCCTGTAGTGAACGGAACCCTTGCGCGACCTGCAGCCTCAAGAGTTGCAAGGCGGCGCTCTGGCGTCTTATCGGGAGCTCCAAAATGCGGTCCGCCAGCCTCGCCGAGGCGTGCAGCAAGCGTCTCTATCATCATCCCTTGTGAAGGGCTCACTGCTCGTAGGCGTAGAAGCTCCGCCTCAGAAATGGCGCCAGGATTAGCGTGGGGGAGCATTCCTGTTTCACTGAGCACAGCTCCCGCGGCAGCGACCAAGTAATCGATCGTGCTCGAGTAACCATTCGCCGTTAGCCAATCGCGCGCTGCCGGGTATCGCTCCTCTGGTTCCTCTCCGAGGGTAAATAGAGCCTCGAAGCAGCCTGATTGGCGGCCTTTGCTAGCGATGCTGATGACTTCGTCAAGCCCGAGATAGGGATTCTCAAGATGTGCCGGTGGTTTTGCGAAGGTGCAGTAGCCACACCGATCGCGACAGAGCATCGTCAGGGGAATAAATACCTTCGGTGAGAAGGTCATTCGATGCCCATGCCCATAATCACGAAGCCTTGATGCTTCGCCAAGAAGATCACTTAGGGGAGCATTGATGAGGTCTAAATGCTCGCGGTTCAGTGCCATATCAGCAGCCTAGGCGCGTACTAGGAAGATTCAGCATGCGAAATTCCAGACTCGTAATTGAGATGAATTGGCCTCTGCATTAATGCCTTAGTCACTGTTAGGTGGTGAGCTCACTAATTCGGCGTTCGAGGGTGAGAATGACTTCATCGTACGAAGCAATGAAGGACGCAACGCCCTCCGTCTCAAGAGTCTTTGTAACATCGAAGTAAGAAACACCAGCAGCCGCAAGGCGCTCAAAAACTACATAGGCCCCGTCTACATCCTCGAGTATGGAGTCTGCTCTTTGATTGCCTATACCCGATCGGAGTGCCTCGATCGATGCCGGAGCGAGGGTATTGACAGTCTCGGCTCCAATTAGTTCATCGACGTAGAGGGTGGGCGCATAATCAGGGTTCTTAGTTGAGGTGCTGGCCCAGAGAGGCCTCTGGGGCCTTGCTCCCTTGTCCTCGAACTCTCTCCATTCATTAGTTGCTGAGTGCTGAAGAAAGCGGTCGTAGGCAACTTTCGCATTTGCGACAGCAGGCAAACCCCTGAGTGAATCGCCTGGAGCTAGACGCTTGTCAATCTCCGTATCAACCCTGCTCACGAAGAACGATCCCACGGATGCAACCTTCGATGGGTCGCCGCCGGATGCGATAAGTCTCTCGATCCCGTGCTGATGGGCATCTAGCACTGCATCGTAACGATCGAGATCGAAGATGAGAGTCACATTTACGTTTATCCCAGATGCGATTACCTCGGTGATGGCTGGCAGTCCAGCCATGGTCGCCGGGATTTTGATCATGACGTTCGGCGCCCCGATACGTGAGAACAGATCCTTGGCCTGGCTAATCGTGGCCTGGGTATCGTCCGCAATGCGTGGCGATACCTCAACCGACACAAAGCCATCCGCTCCACCTGTTGACTCATAAACGGGGCGCAGTATCGCAGCCGCCTCCGCTATGTCCTGAACGACGAGACCCCAGAAGGCTTCATCCGGCGTTGCACCAGCGTGATGAAGACTAAGCAACTGCTCGTCATAACCTTCGCCTGCGGCCATTGCCTTCTCGAAGATGGTTGGGTTTGAAGTAACTCCACGTATGCCGTCTTGCGTAATCAACGCATCGAGGCCTCCGTTTCGAAGCATGCTGCGTGAAAGGTTGTCGTACCAAGGACTCTGCCCGAATTCGTTGAGGCGCGATATTCCATTTGCCATGTCAGATCCCCTTATTGCTAATCAACGCTTGAGCGCGTTCAACTACTGCCTCTACGGTGAAACCAAAGTGACGCATCGCTACGTCGCCGGGTGCAGAGGTACCAAAAGTATCGATTCCGATTGAGTCGTTCGCGTATCGCGCCCAGCCAAAGGTGCTTGCCGCCTCAACAGAGAGGCAAGGAACGCCTGGTACGAGTACCTCTGCGCGTTCTGCATCTGAAGAGGCTGCGAAGAGGTCCCAAGATGGCATCGACACCACGCGAGCGCTTACTCCAAGCTCCTTGAGTTTGAGCTGTGCATCTACGCAGAGGGTGACCTCGGACCCGGTACCGATCAATATCACGTCAGGCAGTATCACATCAGGCTCGGAACCAGATGTAGCCAATGGCTCTTTAACCAATACATAAGCACCCTTGGCTACTCCCTGTGCAGAGAGAGCATCGGTACCAGGCAACACTGGAAGGTTCTGTCTGGAGAGGATTATCGCAGTTGGGCCATCTCCATTGATGTGGACCCTCCATGCTGCGGCTACCTCGTTTGCATCCGCTGGGCGAATCAGGCATAGGCCAGGCATAGCTCGAAGTGAAGCAAGCTGCTCAATGGGTTGATGAGTCGGACCATCCTCGCCAACAGCAATGGAGTCGTGTGACCATACGAAGGCAACCTTTGAACCCTGCATAGCGGCCGTGCGAACAGCGGGGCGCATGTAATCACTAAAGACAAAGAAGGTCCCACCGAAAGGCAAGAGGCCACCCTCGGCCATTCCGTTCATTACGGAGCCCATTCCGTGTTCACGCACTCCGAAATAGATTTGGCGTCCGCTCTGATTCTCCGCTGTGAACACTTCTGCGTTCTTCAATGCGGTTCCGGTATTCCCAGTGAGATCTGCGCCACCTCCCATCAACCCTGGAACGTCATCAACAAGAGCGTCTAGCACCGCTGCACACGCGACACGAGTCGCAAGCATCGAGCCTTCTTCCCATGTTGGAAGCGACTCCTCCCAACCTGGTAAACCGCTCTGATCTATACACGCATCAAACTCATTAGAGAGTTTCTTGTCCGACGCACGCAGTTCAGACAAGCGATTCATCCAAGCAAGACGCTTCGCTTCTCCGCGCGTTCCAGATATGCGATATTCGCTCAGTACATCGCTAGGTACAGTAAACATCTCATCAGTAGGGAGCCCAATGATTGCTTTTACAATGCCAATTTCATCCTCGCCGAGCGGGTTTCCATGTGCAGCAGCGGTATCAGTAAATTTAGGCGATGGATACCCAATATGACTACGCAGAACAATTAAAGACGGCTTGTCTTCAACTGCGATCGCCTCGTTGATCGCAATCTCCAAGGCGTCTAGATCGTTGGCAATCTCGCCAACCTCTAATACGTGCCAACCGTAGGCAACAAAAGCGCTCTCAACTTCGTGACTGAAAGAAAGATCAGTCGAACCGTCGATAGTGATCATGTTGTCGTCGTAGATCGCTATCAAGTGCCCTAGACCTAGGTGCCCTGCCAACGACGCTGCCTCGTGGCTGACGCCTTCCTGAAGGTCGCCGTCGCCACATATTGTGAAGATGCGGTGATCGCAAAGCTCGGGACCAAAACGCGAACGGTGATTAGCCTCAGCTACTGCGAGCCCAACAGAGTTAGCGAATCCTTGCCCCAATGGACCAGTGGTTACCTCAACGCCTGGCGTGTGGCCTTTCTCAGGGTGCCCAGGGGCATTCGATCCAAGTTGCCGGAAGTTCCGCAAGTCATCAAGTTCAAGACCAAATCCGCATAGGTAAAGCATCGAATAGAGAAGCATCGACGCGTGCCCTGCGCTGAGGACGAAACGATCCCGATCAGGCCAGAGCGTGTCGCCGATGTCGTAATTTAGAATTCGGGTGTAGAGAACATGGGCCAAAGGAGCAAGCGCCATTGGCGTACCCGGGTGGCCTGACTTTGCAGCCTGCACCGCGTCCATTGCGAGGCCGCGAATAACCTCAACTCCGCGCTGCTCCCAAGAGTTGCTATTCACGGATCTATTATCTGGATCAGTGGTGTCTGCGTCATTCGTAGGTGTGGACCCGCTCGTTCCAGAGCTGCTCGCGCTCAACTAAATCCCCGTTCTCGTCCAGTTTGAAGAATTTGTATTAGTTCGGTCAAGCCTCGGGTTCCGCCCCATTAGCCCTGATGACCGATCCTACGCAGACCCACCCGTCTGCCCGAGTATTTACAGCAAGTTCCTTAGTGGGTCACCTCGGGAAGAGCGCAAGGCTTGCAGTAAAACCGTGGAGGTGGTTCTGCCCAGCGATGGGACCTATCTCGCCAGCGCAGGCCATGCCTGCCAGCGCCAATGGTCCAAGAGCTGTCTGAACTGCCTCAGCGTCTTGATTGGGCTTTGAGAAGAAGCGAGAGCCGCGCCCATTACAAGTAAACATCAAGACGCCTCCAGCCTCCTCGCCCTCGAGTAGTACCCCTAAATCCTCCAACGCTGAGGCAGCATCACGAACCTGGAACTGAGCAGTCGTACCAACCTCGACATGCGCTCCAATGGCAATTGCGCCAGAGGCTCTGTCGCCCCCTATAACGGTGCGAATCAAAAAATCTCCTCGGCCGAGAACGTCATTGCTCTCCTCGATCGCCACCCCTAGGTGAACACCGTCTCTAAGCAACTCACGATCGGACTCATCAGCCTCTGCGGCGACCCCACGCAGGCGCTCTAATGCCGTCTTTCCCCCCAAAGATTCGACGAACTGGCCATTTGAAGCTGTGACGGTAAACGGAACCCCAAGCGGCCGACAACCCTGCGACACAACAGTCCTAATTCGTTCTCCCCCAGAGACAGCTATGGCTACTGCTCCGCTCGAGAGTATGTCGTTGTTCAGCACCAAGCGATTTGAACCTGGCCGAGAACCCGATGAGGCGTTGCCACCAGCAATGAGCAACGCTGGGTAGCGAGCCTCAGCGGACCTCAGGGCTAAGTCAACAGGGAAAGTAAATGGGTCTGCCAGAAGCAGAAGCGTGTGTGCATCGTCTGTTTCATCAGACCAGCCCGTTACCTCTAAGCCATCGAGGGTTTCAACTGCGTCGAGCCTCATGGCATGAAGCTGATTGTCTGGCAAAACCGCAGCGAAAATGCTCAAGCCAGGGGAGTTCTCAATCTCGGTCTCTCCACCGATGGCCGAGACGGAAGTTGCTGCAATGACCGCGCGTGGATTCAAGAGACTCTGCAACGCAGAGTGAATATCCTCGATCGCTCCAACGTGGTGAGAGGTGACGAACCAGACGACGAGGTCGGGGCGCTCACCGTTTAGCGTCTCTAGTAGCGCGCCGACAGCTTCTCCAACCGCCTGCGTGGCCAGCGGATGAGAGGAGCAACTTGATGCGAATACTCGCTTTTGATTCATAATTAGTCTTTCGGAACTGGGCCCAATACACGCCGTAGGCGAACAATTCCTCCGAGAGTACGCGGAACGCGACGAAGAATTGAGGTTCTTGACGGACGAAGTTCAATAACGTTCACAGGCACTTCAGCGACAACCATTCCTGCTCGTTCGGCACGAATGATTACCTCTGTATCGAATAGGTCCGCACCGCATTCGCACTCGTCAATTACGCCACGAAGCGCAGCAAGATTGAGAACCTTCATGCCATGGGTGTCCGAGAGTGAAAGCCCAAACTGCCGCTTTAGAATTCCGCTAAATATTGCAGTAGCGAGCCTACGAAGTTTGGAGCGATTGTCGCTCGAGCCTGGAGCCCGCTTCGAGCCGACCACCACAACCGGGCCGAATGGGGTTGAGCTCCAATCAAGAACTTCTAGAGCCGAGTCAGCAAAATCAAGATCGAAGTAATCAACATCAAAAATAATCGCCACTTCGCCAGCGGAACTCTTGAGACCGGCCCTCAAAGCATCGCCATAATCTGCATAACCAAGCGACTGAACTGAGACCCCAGGGAGTCTGGAGCAGATGCTCTCAGCTATCTGGTTGGTCTCGTCCGTCGATCCATTCTCAACAATCTGAATCTCAAAGGAGACCTTGCGTGAGGTCAGCCCTTCGTGGATCGCCGCAACGGTTGCGTCAAGCATCCCAGACTCGTTGAACGCCGGAAGCACTACCGAGATCACTTGCTGTCCTCTGAATCTGTGTGGGATTGGATTAACGACCGACGGAGATCCCGCCTTCAGGCCGTTAGGCTACCCGGCCGAGGAGAGGAATCCATCTTGACGACTTTGTCAGAAGCATCATCAAAAGAATTACTGAGGCGCCACGGGGTGCCCTTCGCTGAGGAGCGTATTACCTCCTCTCCAGAAGAGGCGATTGCTGCGGCCGAGAGCATTGGCTTCCCCTGCGTTGCGAAATTGAACGGGGACCGAATCGCTCACAAAACCGAACGCGGTTTGGTGAGGCTAAATCTCCAAACGCCCGAGGCAGTGGGGGCCGCAGCGAGGGACCTCTTCAGCGCTGCAACGCCCGAGGACGGAGAAGTTTCGGTTCTTGTAGCACCGATGCTCTCCGGATCGCGCGAGCTCATAGCCGGATTTCTAACTGATGAGCAGTTCGGGAAGGTAGTAATGATCGGATTAGGCGGAGTTCTTGCTGAAGCAATTGGAGACGTGGCCTTTAGACTTCTACCGCTAGGGGCGGGCGATGCTGAATCAATGATTGACGAGCTAAAGACCCAGGCCCTGTTCGAAGAATTCCGTGGCGAGCCTGCGATAAATAAAGAGTCCGTTGTGAATGTGTTAAACGCTCTAAGCAAAGTCGCCCAAGAGGAATCAAATGTTTTGTCTGTTGATCTAAATCCGCTGATAATTGTAAACGGCGAACCAATCGCAGTAGACGCCCTCGTCGAGTTGACCGAAGGAGCATCCAGATGACTCCTCCACGCGAAGGATTCAAGGCTCTATTCGATCCACGTGGGGTTGTAGTAGCCGGGGCCTCTACCCACCCAGGCAAATTTGGGTTTGTAGCGCTGCACAACATTCTGTCGCAGGGATACGCCGGTGAGGTCTACGCAACGAATAGAGATGGAGGATCAATTCTCGGAATTGAGACTGTCCCAAGCATTGATGACTTGCCTTCAGATGCAGTTGTAGACCTCGTATTTGTCTGCACACCCGCATCTGGGAACGAAGACTTACTGAGAGCCTGTTCTCGGCGCGGGATTCGTGCCGCCTTCGTGACTTCAGCTGGATACGGTGAGTCTGGAGAGGATGGCCGAATAGCGGAGCAGCGACTCGTCGCGCTTGCTGACGAACTTGGAATTCTTCTTGCCGGCCCGAATGGCCAAGGCGTTGTATCTACTCCGTCGCGATTGTGCGCACAGATAGTCGCGCCCTATCCGCCGGCTGGCCGCATAGGGGTTGCGAGCCAATCCGGCAACTTTGTGTCTTCATTCCTCAACTATGCGTACCAGACCGGCGTCGGCATCAGCCGAGCTGTCTCTGCAGGTAACGCTGCCGCACTTACGGTCCCAGACCTTCTTGACTTTTACGCAAGCGACGACGAAACCGATGTCTCGCTTGCTTACGTTGAGGGAATTGCTGATGGACGGGCATTCGCAGAGAGAATCCGAGTCGTCGCAGAGCAGAAACCTTTGGTGTTGCTTAAGGGTGGATCAACATCTGGCGGACAACGCGCTGCGGCGTCACATACTGGTGCTCTCGCTACGGACGATCGCATCTTTGATGGGGCAGTGCGGCAAGCTGGTGCGACTCGAGCTGCCAACGTAGAAGAGGCTTTTGAAGCAGCTGCAACGTTTGCAACACAACCACTACCAAAGGGACCTCGTGTTGGAGTCATAACTACGGCTGGAGGCTGGGGTGTAGTAACCGCAGACGCGATCACGCGCTCCTCGCTCGAGTTGGCGATTCTTCCAGATGCTCTACGAGACGCCATTGACCTTTTGTTGCCACCGCGCTGGAGCCGCAATAACCCTATCGATCTTGCGGGCGGGGAGACCAGGGACACAATCCCAGAGATCCTCTCTTTGGTCGCACAGGAGCCCTCGATCGACGCCATTATTTATCTAGGGCTCGGGATCCAGTCGAACCAAGCAACCCTGATGCGAAACGGTTCTTTCTATCCAGATCACGGCATCGAGCGAATAGTCGATTACCACGAACGCCAAGACCGGCGTTTTGCTGAGGCAGCAGCAGAGATATCTCTAGCATTCGGTAAGCCAATACTCACCGCAACCGAATTAGCAATTGCAGATCCAAATAATGCTGGACCTCGGACGGTACGAGAGACCGGGAAACTTTGCTACGCATCTTCTAATAGAGCTGTCAGCGCACTTGAGCATCTTTGGCAACATGCTCGCTGGCGAAAGCAACACGGTTTGATTTGATTACAACGCATCGAAAGCGCCAACGAATCGCTGCCACTGCTCTCGGTGTGGTCGGTGCCACCTTCATCGGAATTTCGGTTTTCTGGAGCCACGAGGAGAGCAGCACGTCTGAAGTCTCCGCATCAAGCAGCACGCCCGTCTTCTCGCCTCGGCGTCTACCTGCGAACATCATCGATACGGCTAGCGCTCTTCGGCTCAAATCGCAGATCGAGTCCGTCTCAGATGGAAGCACATCGTGCTTTGTAGTTGAGGACGCAGGAACTGCAATCGTAGAGTCCAACCCCAAAATTGCTCTGCGACCCGCTAGCGCTATGAAGCTAGTGAGTACCGCTGCAGTCGTTGACTTACTCGGCCCAGGCTACAAATTCACCACAAAGGTGGTTGGCGATTCAGGGTCATCCTCCGACTCGCTCACTCTTATCGGCGCAGGGGATCCAGTTCTCTCGACACCCGCCGGCATAGCGGCAATTGAGGGTGACCCAGAGCGGCGAGGATCTGCTGTTACAGAACTGAGCATATTGGCTGACCGCGTTGTCGCCGCAGGAGTGCGCTCCTTACCCAAGGGAATTGTCGTTGACGACCACGTATTTGACGAGCGCCGATACAACCCCGCGTGGCCAGCGTCGTATCGAACCGATGGAGAGATCGGGCCCATAGGCGCACTCTCCGTTGATTCAGGTTGGAGCAATCCAGGTGCTCGCACATCCACAGGGGAGGACCCGGCGCTTGCTGCTGGCTTATCCCTAGCCAAACTTCTACGTGATCGCGGCGTAAAGGTTGGCGGAGTCTCAAGCGGTAGGGCTGCTGAGGGCGCGGAGACAGTCGCCGACATTGACTCGCCCAGATTGGATGAAATCGTGCAGAGCATCCTCTCTGCGAGCAATAACCACGGGTCTGAGATGCTCGTTAAAGCTGCCTCGGCGAATGCTGGAAACACTGGGAGCACTGCCGATGGAGTAGAGCGAATTAAGAGGCGCTTAGTTCGAAGAGGCGTATCCATCGATGGATTAGTGATGCTTGATGGCTCGGGCTTAGCTAGACAAGACGCTGTTAGTTGCAGAACACTCACGGAAGTCCTCCATCTAGGGGAGAGGCGTAAGACTCAGGTAATCAAGAGCGGCCTTGCGATTGCTGGCGTGAGGGGCACCCTTGCTCCACGCCTCGCCGGTACAGAACTTGTAGGGCACTTGGTCGCTAAGACAGGGACACTTAATGGAGTGTCAGCTCTCGCTGGCCATCTCGATGTACGAAGGCCTCTTCTCTTCGCACTGATCCTTAACGGTTCGTTCTCCGAGCAGCAGGCATATGCGAAGCGTGAGGCGATAGCGAAAATTATTTCACGCTTCCCAGACGCCCCAATTTCACTCGATGGGCTCCCGTTGCCCGGGAATCCATGACCCCGTTTGCTCAGAGCACCCTCCACAGGACAGACTCGCACCGTGGCCCCGCGTAGCAAACCTCTCCCGCAGCAAGGTCTTGAGTTAAAAGAGCTCGTTGTCGGCTATTTCAAACAGGAGACAACCGATGAGCTCAAAGGGCTTGCTGGCTACGTCGCATTTGGATTGGCAGCTTGGCTATTAATCGGCATCGGCGTGGTCTGCGCTGCGGTTGGATTGCTGAGGCTTCTCCAAGAAGAAACAGGGTCGGCCTTTGAAGGAGTTTGGTCTTGGGCGCCGTATCTGATCGTTGTGTTGATCCTGGGGATTAGCGGTTACATCACGTGGAAGGCGACTACGCGTCGCCGGGAAGGAAGCTCTCGATGACTACCGACGACAAACGAATCTCCCCAGAAGATATTCGCAATAAACTCAACGAGATCACCGGGAGCGTCGGTGACGAGCTTGAGTCCACCAAAGGCACCGCTATCACTGTTGGAGCAATTGCCTTAGGCGTGCTTGTAGTTGCTGTCTTCCTAATTGGTCGCCGCAGAGGAAAGCGTCTCGCCACGATTGTCGAGATCCGACGCGTATGAAGCCTGTTCGAGGCGCGGTCGTATCGCTAATTTCCTATTCAGCGAGGCGCCAGACAGCTAGACGTACCTTAGGTATCTCTTATGTTGTGCTTCGTTTTCTAGCCCGACGCCTAAAGACTAGAAATAGAACAGTCTTGAAGTTCAAGGTTGAACCCGGAGCACGTTACGAAATTGTTGGTATCCGGCGCGGAGATTAGGACCGGGTTGCCTGCCCGTCCCAGCACCGAAAACCTAGGGAAAACCGGTTACTCTTCCCGCATGATCAATGCCCTAGAAATCTCTCCGAACGCTCTCAGCAAATGAAGGTGATTCTCCGTAATCCGCGTCGCGAGATTGAGATTCAAGGGCCTATGGTCGCTGACTCCCTGCTTCGCCGTCTCGAGATCAACCCTGAGACTGTCCTGATCATCTGCAACGGCACTCTCGTACCACGCGATACGCGTTTCTCTGACGACGACGAAATTGAACTCCGCCCCGTGATCTCTGGTGGGGCACTGTGAAATGTCGTAGGTGTAAGGCGCCAGCAGTAATTGATATTCGGCGCCATAACGCAGCATTCTGTCGAGATTGTTTTCTACACCACTGCAAAGAGCAGGTTAAGAAGGCTATCGACGAGTTCAAGATGTTTGGGCCTGATGACAATGTTCTTGTAGCGGTCTCCGGCGGCAAGGATTCGCTGGCCTTGTGGCACATCCTCTCTGAGCTTGGGTACAGAGCCGATGGGCTTTATATAGGTCTAGGGATCGGGGATTACTCGGATGAATCCGGAGTAAGGACTCGAGCTTTTGCTCAGGCGCATGGATACACGCTCGTCGAGGTTTCTCTACCTAGCGACTATGGGTATGACATTCCAACAGCGGCGAGCCGAACAAACCGAGCACCTTGCAGCTCATGTGGCCTATCTAAGCGCCACCTTTTCAACAAGGCTGCGCTTGACGGAGGATATGACGTTCTCGCTACCGGACATAACCTCGATGACGAGGCTGCCGTTTTGCTGGGGAATGTTCTTCACTGGGAGCCTGGTTACTTGGGGCGTCAGTATCCGGTCCTCCCCGCAGCAGACGGCTTCGCCAAAAAAGTAAAGCCTTTAGTAAAGATGGGTGAACGCGAGATGGCCGCATACTGCGTTCTTCTTGATATCGATTACCAAGTTGAGGAATGCCCAATGGCGGAAGGGAATCGGCATCTGGGCTACAAAGAAGTTCTAAATAGTCTTGAGCAGCGCTCCCCAGGGGCGAAGGCAGCTTTTCTAAGTTCCTTTTTCTCCCGTGGGCACGATCATTTCAAGGACGCTGCGCATGTTGAGAAGGGTGAGCTCAATTCATGCGACGAATGTGGCTCCCCAACAACTGGTACTCGCTGCGCATTCTGCGCACTTCGCAATCGCGTGATATCTGAGACACCAGTCTCAATTGGTCGGAAGGACTAATAATGGCTCGACCATTAGCTATTGGCGACACAATCCTCCTCGAGGACAATAAGCGCCGTCGGCACATGCTCACCTTGAGCGCTGAGGGAGAGTTCCATACTCATACTGGTGTTCTCCCTCACTCACTGCTCATAGGGAAGCCTGAGGGCACTGTTGCGCGCACCACACGCGGCTCCAAACTGACGGCTTTCAGGCCCACTCTCTCTGAGTACATCTTGAAGATGCCACGTGGCGCTCAGGTCATTTATCCAAAGGATCTAGGGCCGATTCTCATGCTTGCGGATATCTTTCCAGGAGCGCGTGTCCTTGAGTCGGGTGTCGGATCTGGTGCGCTAACAATGACCCTCCTGCGCGCAGTAGGTGCGTCCGGGAGCGTGCTTGGTTACGAGATTCGAGAAGACTTCGCCGCTACAGCGCGAAAGAATGTTGAGGGGTTCCTCGGTACGGACATTCCTTTGGAGATCGAAGTGCGTGATATTTATGAAGGCATACCGGCTGAAGGAATCGATCGGATTGTTCTAGATCTTCCAGAGCCTTGGCGTGTAGTGGAGCACGCCGAGCAGTGCTTGAGCCCTGGTGGAATATTGCTCTCCTACCTACCGACTATCGGCCAAGTAGGGCTGCTGAGAGAGCGGCTTGAAGACTCTGCCTTTGGGATGTTGGAGTCCCTAGAGGTTCTTCACCGAACGTGGCATGTTGAAGGGCAGTCGATTCGACCCGACCACCGGATGGTTGCACACACTGGATTTCTGACACATGCGCGCCTGTTAGCGCCGATTGAGTGAACGCACTGGACTTAGCGCTTATTTGCGCAGCCATACTGGCTGCGATGGCTGGGTCTCGACTTGGGTTCTTTCGTCACTTCGCAGTTTGGTTGGGAGTTTTTCTCGGCGGGGTATTAGCAACTGCTCTGATGCCATCGGTTGCAGATAGGTTCGCAAATGGCAGCGATACCACGGCCTTCGCTGCACCCTTCGCAACCGTTTTCATCTGTTCCTTCTTAGGCGCATTTCTCTTAAGCGCGTTAACTAGAGCGCTGCGAAGCTCAAATAATGCCGCTAGGACACGTTTTATACCTTTCGACCGGACTCTTGGTGCTCTTGCGGGCGTCGCAACTATCGCTTTCATCACCTGGTCTTTAACGCCGGTTGTAACGGCCACGCGTTATTGGCCAGTAGAAATCTCAAATGGCTCGGCGATTCTTAAAGCACTCGAGCAGCACGGACCGCACATTCCCCACGCAATCTCTGAGGCCGCCGAGACCTTCCGCTTAGCCAAGGAGAATGAGCTAGGAACTCCAAATGCCGAGCAAGGCACAGCGCAGAGCATCAACCCGCCGAAGGCACCAAGCCTAAGTCAATCTATTGTTGACGATGTCTCAGCAGCAACGTTGCGAGTGGAGGGCCGTGCATGCACGTTGATTCAAGACGGTACGGGGGTGGTGATCGCCAAGAACCTTGTGGTGACAAATGCTCACGTAATTGCAGGGGAGAGCGGCACAACCTCTGTTAGCAATGGGGAGTTCCGGCGCAGGGCCGAGGTAGTGGCGTTTGACCCTAGGCGCGACATAGCAGTGCTACGTATAAAGAGTTTGAATATCAAGCCATTGAGCATCTCAACACCTATAACAAAATCAACGGTGGCCATTTTCGGGTATCCAGGCGGGCGTGAACTTAGGGTCGAGGGTGGTCGCATAGTCGATCAGATTAAGGCAACTGGTGCTGACCTATACGGGAAAGGTAACTGGTCTAGGAAGGTATTGATTCTGGCAGCCGACCTCGTACCTGGAGATTCCGGTGGACCAGTGGTATCGCGATCGGGTCAATTTGTAGGGTTGTCATTCGCTATTGATCCGCGACTCCCACATACGAGTTATGCACTTGACCCAAGTGAAATTCGTGAAGTGCTTAAGACGGTCGGTCCCGGTACCGTAAGCACTGGAAAATGCCTTAAGAACTAGTGGTGGTCGCTATACGACCCCGAACCATCCTCCTACGGTCACACCAACTACGACTACAGCAAGCGTCGAGACGACCCCAACACAAAGCAGAGAGATCGCTTTATTCATCGGCGAACTAATTGCGTCGCCTACAACGGATCGACGATTAGATAATACGTAGAGAAAACCAAGAATGATCGGCGTAATTAATCCGTTCAATATTTGCATTCCAATCAGCAGCGCAAAGAGGTTCACCGGGATCAGAGCGACCATCGCGCCGATCACTACCTGCGCTGCAAATAGGCCAAGAAATAGTGGTGCCTCTGAGAAGCGCCTAGAGACTGAGCGCTCGGCGCCTACCGCTTCAGCGAGTCCATATGCAGTCGATAGTGGAACAACGGCTGCTGCTAATGCCGACGCACCTAGGAGCCCGATACCAAACAGCACCTCGGCCCCTGCCCCTGCAACTGGCTCAAGAGCCTTTGCGGCTTGAGCCGCTGAATTCAGCGGCCCGGTTCCACCGATAGTGGCGGCGGTCGCAATCAAAATACAGATGAAGATGAGGCCAGCAATGATTGCCCCGCCCACAGCATCGGTGCGTACACGAGGATAATCATCTGGACCTGCGCCACTATCCGCAACAGCTGCTGCTTGATAGAGCTGCATATATGGCGTGATTGTTGTACCAACTAGTGCAATAGCCATTAGTAAGAAAGCTTTGCTCCCAACAAAATGTGGAATGACTGCATTTGAGACAACCTCACTCCAATTCGGGTGCGAGAGAATCATCGCGAACGGATATGCGAGGAATGCGAGCGCAAATGTTAGGAAGATTCGCTCAGCCCAACGATATGAACCGAATACAACAACACCAATCAAGATAAGCGCTGATATCGGCACTGATATGTAACGGCTGACACCGAACAGTTCAAGAGCTGCGCCGATTCCTGCGAACTCAGAGACCACGAGACCGAGGTTCGCGACCAAGATACAGAAAACGGCGAATGCACCAATGCGGAGACTGAATTGCTCTCGAACTAGAGCCATGATGCCACCTCCTCCGAAGGTGCCAACACGAGCGGCCATCTCTTGAACAACGATGAGCATTAGCGTGATTACTACAGCCAGAAATAGTGGCTTATAGGCAAACTGCGCACCAGCAGACGAGTAGGTGGCGATTCCTCCCGAGTCATTGCCAGCATTGGCGGCAATGAGCCCAGGGCCAAGAATTGCAAAGATTGCGGCTGGGCGGCCCCAGCGGCCAAGACGTCGCGGCTTATTAGCGGTTGCGTTCTTCATCAGCCGACCAAGAACCTTGGAAAGCGCAGTTTGCCTCGCTCGGGTACAAGTGCATCGACGAGATCGTCTGCAAGGATTCGTCCGATCGGACGGTTCTCGGCGTCGACAACAACAACGGAGGATCCTCGAGACTCAATAAACTGCTCTACAACGAGCGCCACCGATGTCTCAGGCGAGACGGTAACCGGTTCTGGTCCTCCATCTAGCGAACCAACGGAGTCCTCTTTCGCTGCGACTAGAAGTTCAAACAATCCGATGTCATGAATAAGGCGACCATCTGCGTCGACGATGATCACGGCATCGACATCTGCCTGGTGCTCCGCCTCAGACCGAAGAACGCGACGGACCTCTCCAACGGTCATATCTGGGCGCACGAGTATCAGGTTGGTAGTCATTACGCCACCGGCAGACTCTTCGTCATAGCCGAGCAATTGTGCAAGTAGAGCTGCGTTCGCTCGCGGCATTACAGCGATTAGTGCGTCAACTTCCTCATCTTCAAATTCGCGAAGTGCATCGACCGCCTCGTCGGGCTCCATCTCAATCAAGAGCGCTGCAGCGTCCTCCGGTGTCATCTCGCGCAGCAGTTCGCGGAGTTCGCCCGGCTCCATCTCCTCGAGAGCATCGGCAGCAGCCTCAGGATCGAGGGCTCGTAGGAGCTCTTGCCTTTCGTCACGACCGAGCTCCTCGAGTAAGTCTGCGAGTTCCGCAGGGCGCAGTCTCTTCAACGCTTGGTTGGGAGAGGCAAGGCGCATGGGGCCGTCACCCGTACCAAATGGCTGTACCGCAGCCCAGTCAATTACTCGATCGGGGGTGGGGCGGGTTCGACGATTGGCAGGGCCGAGTCGCCGAAGGAGCGTCGCGAATCCAACGTCCACACCAACAAGTCTTATCTCTTCGCCGACCAAGGCCAAATAGAGGTCTGATGCGCGTACAACTCGCACTCCATCTATATCCACAAGTTGGTGATCGACTACATCCGAACTGAGTGATACTTCATCGTCGCGTCGGTTGAAGTCTCGTAGATCTAAACGTGCCGACTTAAGGCGCGCTCCATCCTGTGATATTGACTGCACCTGCTCAATGGGGACGTATGCACGCCTACGCCCAACTCGTACTACCAAACCTGTAACAGGCGGATATCCCTCTCCAGACCAGCGAACGACGACATCGGAGATGCGCCCAACCTCAATATCTCCGAGGGTCGTTACGGCGCGTCCAACTAAACCTGCGACAGAGATAAGCGCCTCTGCGACAGTGCGGTTAGCAAGAATGCGTTTTGTTCTTCGTTCCTGACGGCGCTTAATAGCGCCATTAGCTCGAAACGATGGGCGTAGGGCCATGCGGGGCTCCCAGTTCGGCGGCCAGAATCGGCGGCTACGGGTGGCTGATTAGATACCGCACCTGAATTTGACGCCTCTAAAGAGAGGGCCTACTTGAGGAGGCACGGGGATAGGTACTCGGGGGTTCACCAGATTTCACGAGCCTCACCTCCAGTACGCCAATAGATAGAACCAAATAGATAGAGCCAATAACTGAACAAAAATTTAAGCCGATACGCCAGCAAAAGTGGGTTGCTGGCCTCCGCATGCTACCAGCCCCGAAATATGCGCATTCTCATCAGGTGATGTTCAAGCCACATCTACAGGCTGAGATTGAGGCCTTTCAGGCAGTAGTGCTGTCTAATGCAGCGCTAAAACGCTTCCAAATTAACGAATAGATACCAGAGATGGCTGGAGAAATGGTTGGAGGGGGCCTCAAGAAGGCCCCCTCCAACTGAGAGTTTAAATAACTCGTACTCGAGATTTACTCGATGAAGATGCACTCACCAGGGCACTCGTCAGCGGACTCAATTACCGCCTCAAGCATTGCATCTGGAACGTTGGCAAGCCCTTCGGCGCCTCCAGGCTCATTGAAAATCTTGTCGCCCTCCTTGACGTAGGCCAGCCCATCGTCAAGAAGTGCAAAGACTGCAGGTGCAATCTCTTCGCAGAGGCCATCTCCGGTGCATAGGTCTTGGTCAATCCACACCTTCATATTTGCTCCTTGGATCATTCTCCGGGCTAGCACCCGGTTCGACATAGTTTTTCGGACTTGTTTTCGGACTTACGTACCCGATAATCGTAGACGCAGAATAGACGCGCATACGGCATTGTGGCTCCGTATCATGGCTAGGGTGACATACGTGACACCCCCGGGAGGCCGGAGGGTCCCTCACAACGAGTAACTGACCATCTAGATCTGGAGGGAAACGTGGCTACCGAGCACGAACGGCGCCTCTCCGAATACGCGTCGCAGGTCGAGGAACTACAGGCAGAGATTAAGCACCTCGAGGAGGAGGCCGCTGTCTTGACTCGCAGGCTCCTTGAGGCCCCGGCACGGGTAAGGACGCTAGAGGAGCGCATGCTCGAGACCAAGGGGCAGCTAACGCAGGCGGTCTCTCACAATGAACGTCTCTCTGCGACATTGCGTGAAGCGCGCGAGCACATCGCAGCGCTGCGTGAAGAGGTTGAGAAGCTAACCATGCCGCCCTCTGCTTATGGCACGTATCTAGGCAAGAACGAAGATGGAACGGTGGATATTTTTAGCGCTGGTCGCAAGATGCGCGTGGCCCTTCATCCAGAACTCGAGTCCGTAGATCTACGTCGAGGGCAAGAGATTGTGTTGAACGAATCGTTGAGCGTTGTCTTGGCTCGCGGGCCTGAGACTCAGGGAGAGGTCGTTATCTTCAAGGAGCTACTCGCTGATGGACGCAGGGCGCTGATTGTCGGGAGAGCCGACGAAGAACGCGTCTGCGAACTTGCGGAGGAGCTAATCGGTATCAAGATTCGAGCTGGCGAACACATCCTCATGGAGGGGAGATCCGGGCTTCTCGTAGAGCGAATTCCACGCCCAGAGGTGGAGGAGTTGGTACTAGAAGAGGTTCCAGATGTCACCTATGACGATGTCGGCGGCCTTGATTCGCAGATAGAGATGATCAAAGACGCTGTGGAGCTTCCATATCTCTACGCCGATCTCTTTGCAGAGCACGAGTTGCAGGCCCCTAAAGGCATTCTCCTTTATGGCCCTCCGGGCTGCGGCAAGACGCTAATTGCAAAGGCAGTTGCCAATTCGCTCGCAAAGCGAGTAGCCGAGAAGACAGGCAACGAATCCACTCGGTCGTATTTTCTCAACGTCAAGGGACCGGAGCTGCTCAATAAATATGTCGGTGAGACAGAGCGCCAGATTCGGCTGATTTTCGAGAGAGCTCGCGAGAAGTCAGAGGAAGGAGTACCTGTAATCGTGTTCTTCGATGAGATGGACTCTCTTTTCCGAACTCGAGGTACTGGGATTTCATCAGACATCGAGTCCACAATCGTTCCGCAACTCCTCGCCGAAATCGACGGTGTCGAGAGCCTACGGAACGTAATCGTGATCGGAGCCTCAAACAGAGAGGACCTCATTGACCCTGCAATTCTGCGGCCTGGGCGCCTCGACGTCAAAATTAAGATCGAACGCCCGAACGAGCAGTCAGCGAAACAGATATTTCTGCAGTACCTGACTCCTGCCCTTCCGTTATCTGCAGAAGAGTTGAAGCGGGCGAAGAACGACCGGAAACTATGTATCGACACGATGATAAATCGTGCAGTCGAGACTATGTACTCAGTAGATGATGAGAACCGTTTTCTTGAAGTTACTTACCAAAATGGAGACAAGGAACTTCTTTATTTTAAGGACTTCTCCTCCGGCGCCATGATTGAGAACATCGTCCGTCGTGCGAAGAAGCTATCAATCAAGAGACAAATTGATGGCGGAGAACCTGGTATCGGCACTCAGGATCTTGTTGATTCGATTCGCCAAGAATTCCGTGAGCATGAAGACCTGCCGAATACAACTAACCCAGATGATTGGGCGAAGATCTCCGGCAAAAAAGGCGAGCGAATTGTCTATGTGCGGACCCTCCTAACCAAGGGCACAGATGCCGAGGGCGGTCGACAGATCGACCGAGTAGCGACTGGTCAATACCTCTGATCAGCCTGAACCCATCACTGCTTCGGGGGGTGGAGAGATTTGGCCGTTCCTAAAGTCTGTGGCATTGAGACGGAGTACGGAGTTAGCCGGCGCGGAGGGGGCGAAGACAACCCTGTAGTTGCCTCATCTCTGCTCATCAACTCCTACGTTGACGACAAGAAAGTTGGATGGGATTTCGAGGACGAAACTCCAGCGCGCGATGCGCGCGGTTTTACTCGAGATGCATCTAACCCCCCTGATGTCGAGACGCATCTCGTCAATGCTGTGCTCACGAACGGAGCCAGGTATTACGTAGACCATGCCCATCCTGAATACTCAACCCCCGAGTGCACCGACGCGATGAGCGTCTTGCGTGCAGATAAAGCGGGGGAGCGAATTATCGCTGCGTCGATGGAGTTGGCGGGAGTCACCCTCGGTTCGGAGGGTGAAATAGTGGCCTATAAGAACAACTCTGATGGCAAAGGCAATTCTTATGGATGCCATGAGAACTACCTAATGGATCGGAATTGCGCGTTCGGCGACATCGTTAAAACGCTATTGCCGTGGTTTGTTACGAGGCAGATTTTCACTGGCGCTGGAAAGGTTGGTGCAGAGCATGACCGTGACTCTGTCGATTTCCAAATAAGTGCTCGCTCTGATTTCTTCGAGGAAGAGGTAGGGCTCGAGACAACTATTCGGCGGCCGATTGTAAACACGCGCGATGAGCCTCATGCAATGTCTAGCCAGTATCGCCGCCTCCATGTGATCGTTGGGGACGCCAACCTCTGCGAGCTATCCACATTCTTAAAGGTCGGGACCACTGCAATAGTCCTAGCGATGATCGAGGACAACGCTCTCGAGAATGATCTCTCTATTTACGAGCCGGTACGAGCTCTGCGGAGTGTCTCTAGAGATCTGACCTGCACTTCTCCACTTGAACTTCGTAGCGGCGGTAGCGCAACGCCAATTGAAATCCAATGGCAGTTCTTGGCAAGCGCTAAAAAATATGCAGAGCGCACTGGGCTCGAGCACTGCGGTGGAGCAGATGTCGGAGCAGAGGTCTTGAGGAGATGGGAGGAGGTCCTAACGGATCTAGAGGGCGACCCTCTGAGCCTTGATGGGAGATTGGATTGGGTCACCAAATTCTGCCTTCTAGAGCAGTTCAAAGACAGAGACGGACTCAGTTGGAGCGACCCAAAGCTGGCCCTAATCGACCTTCAGTACCACGATGTTCGCCCCAAGAGGTCCCTCTACGAACGCCTTGTTCAAGCCGGCAAAGTAGAGAGGCTCCTATCAGAGGAGGAGGTCGAGAGAGCAATCTCTAGGCCCCCTGACGATACGCGTGCATACTTCCGGGGCGAGTGCCTGCGCAGATGGCCAAAGTCGATTATTGCTGCGAACTGGGACAGCATCGTCTTCGATGTGGGCTCTGGATCCCTTCAACGAGTCCCAATGATGGATCCGCTAAAGGGAACAAGAAATCATGTCGAGGCGTTACTCAACACATGCGATACTCCGTTGGACCTAATTGAGAGGCTGGGAAGTCCTCTTGCTTAATCGTTACCTAAGACCGAAGGGAGTAACTAATGCCAGAGCGTGAACAGATTCACAAGACTCCTCAGAAGCGACGGGAGCAGGAGTCGACGGAGACAAGCGTCCCGACGGCTCAGGGAGAGAAGATCAAAGGGGAGCTAGACGAACTCCTAGATGAGATTGACTCTGTGCTGGAGACAAATGCAGAGGAATTTGTTAAGTCTTATATCCAAAAGGGTGGGGAGTAGCACAGGCTTCACTGCCTGACGGAGCGTAGGCTGTGGGAATGAACGAAACTCCGCTGCTCCCTATTTTCTCCGATGGGGCTGATCCAGGCCCATCATTCCTGAACCTGCTCCGCCGGGTCTCGCCCGACTCGCTACAGATGCCTCCAGCAGTCGCTGGGCATGCTCTGCCGTTCGAACTAGCGCATGGCACCACCGTTTTAGCGATTCGATGCGAAGGCGGAGTTGTCATGGCAGGTGACAGAAGGGCCACTTCAGGGAACTCGATCGCTAATCGCCGGATCGAGAAGCTATTTGCAGCCGACGAATACTCAGGTGTTGCGATCGCCGGAACCGCAGGCCTTGCGATCGAGATGGTCCGACTCTTCCAAGTGCAACTCGAGCACTACGAGAAAATCGAGGGAGCCTCGCTATCGCTAGAGGGGAAAGCTAACCAACTATCGCAGATGGTTCGTGCGAACCTACCGGCAGCCATGCAAGGGCTAGTCGTAGTTCCTCTATTCGCCGGGTTCGACCATCGTCGAGACCGAGGACGCGTTTTTTCGTACGATGCAGTTGGTGGCAAGTACGAAGAAGCTGATTTCTCGGCTAATGGATCCGGGGCCGTACATGCTCGAAACTGGATCAAATCTGCTTGGAGAGAGGGGATGAGCGCAGACGATGCGATATCGATCTCGATTCGCTCCCTATTTGCAGCAGCCGACGAGGACACGGCAACGGGTGGGCCAGATCTCGTACGTGGAATTTATCCTCTGGTAGCAGTCATTAACCAGGATGGTTTCAAGTTCCTCGAGGAAGCCGACGTAGCGGCTAGATCGCAACTTCTATTAGACGGCCCAGAGCGCGGAGGTGCAGCATGAGCATGCCCTTCTACGTCTCGCCTGAACAGGTAATGAAGGACCGTGCGGATTATGCGCGAAAAGGAATAGCACGCGGTCGCAGTCTCGTAGCGCTTGAGTGCAACGAGGGCGTCGTTATGGTCGCCCATAACCCAAGCCGGACTCTCTACAAAATCTCAGAGGTTTACGACCGAATCGCTTTCGCCGGGGTCGGAAAATATAACGAATTCCAGATGCTCAAGATCGGCGGTGTCAGGCTCGCCGATATGAAGGGATTTCAATATTCTCGCGAGGATGTAAACGCCAACTCCTTGGCCAACGCCTACGCGCAGACCCTTGGGCAGGTATTTACAAACGAGATGAAGCCTTACGAGGTCGAGATTCTCGTCGCACAGGTCGGCTCAACTCCAGCGGAGCCAAACGAGTTATTCCACGTCCTCTACGACGGCACCTTGATGGACGAATCTGATTACACCGTATTGGGCGGTGACGCCGAGAGAATAAGTGACTTCCTCGAGAACGCCTTTAAGCCGGGCCTCTCACTAGCGGAGGCGATTCAAATCGGCGCTAAGTCTCTTGCTGAAGAGGGAGTCACTCTCGGGGCAGACCAGCTTGAAGTGGCTGCCTTAGAGCGAGGCCGTGCTCGTAGAGCATTCAGAAGAATCACCGGAGACGAACTCCTCGGCTTACTTTCTTGATCTTCATTCCCCAACTTAAGCCAACGAGAATCATCATTAAGAGGTCAGCTGATTAATGGATAAGCGAATCTTTGGCATTGAGAATGAATACGGAGTTACCTGCACTCTGAGAGGACAGCGTCGCCTAAGTCCCGACGAAGTTGCTCGCTACCTATTTCGAAAAGTTGTTTCTTGGGGGCGTTCGAGCAATGTATTCCTTGAGAATGGCGCTCGTCTTTATTTAGATGTTGGTAGCCACCCCGAGTATGCAACTCCGGAGTGCGATTCGTTGCTTGATGTCATTGCTCACGACAAGGCAGGGGAGAGAATCCTCGAGAGCCTCGTTGAGAGCGCCGAAAGTAGGTTGAACGAAGAAGGCATTCGCGGAGATGTGTTCCTCTTCAAGAACAACACCGACTCTGCTGGCAATTCCTATGGCTGCCACGAAAATTATCTGATACCTCGAGAAGGTGAACTCTCACGTTTTACCGACGTGCTAATTCCGTTTCTAGTCTCTCGTCAGATTTATGCCGGTGCAGGCAAAGTTCTCCAGAGTCCGCGTGGTGCCATGTTCTGCATCAGTCAACGATCTGAGCATGTATGGGAAGGGGTATCTAGCGCCACGACACGGTCTAGGCCAATAATTAATACGCGTGACGAACCCCACGCCGATGCTGAGAAATTCCGTCGCTTGCATGTAATTGTTGGAGACTCCAACATGAGCGAATATACGAGTTTTCTAAAACTTGGAACCTGCTCAATCGTCCTACGAATGCTCGAGGAAGACCCCTCGCCTTGGCGAGATATGACTCTCGAGAACCCCATACGTGCGATACGCGAAATCAGTCATGACATTACGTGTACTCGCAAGGTTCGCCTAGCCAATGGGCGCGAACTCTCAGCTGTGGAGATCCAGAGTGAGTACTTAGAGCGGGCACTTAAGTTCGCAGGCCGCCACGAATTGAATCCACTTGAGGCTAAAGCCTTAGAGATGTGGCAGCACTGCATGACTCATTTAGCCGCTGATCCGCTTAAATTGTCGCGTGAGATTGACTGGGTGATTAAGTATCACCTCGTTGAGGCCTATAGAAAACGTCATGACCTTGAACTCACTAATCCCCGCGTCTCCTTCTTAGACCTTGCATATCACGACGTGACGCGCTCTAGATCGCCTTTCTATTTGATGCAGAATCGCGATCAGGTTGATCGCATTACCTCGGACGAAGAAATCAGTAAGGCAATGACAACACCACCCGCCACAACGCGAGCGAATCTTCGAGGAGCATTCATCAAACGCGCCAAAGAGAAGAATCGCGACTACACGGTCGATTGGGTTCATTTGAAGTTGAATGACCAGGCGCAGAGAACAGTTCTCTGTAAGGACCCGTTCAAAGCGCATGATGAACGCGTTGAGAAACTGATTGCGTCACTCTGATGCCTACCTTCAAAACGGGGCGAGTCGCCTCGATACTCGAGGAGAGGCAGGGGCTTCAGCGTGTCTCGGTGCATCTCGGCGCGAACATTGAGAATGCATTCGTGTTGACTCAACTCACCGGTGAGGTCTCCGTAGGTTCCAATGTCGTAGTCAACACCACCGCTGTTGATCTCGGCCTGGGTACAGGTGGCTGGCATGTCGTCCACTGGAATCTCGATCGAGAGGAATGGAGCAACCTCGGGCCCGGGCACATAATGAAGCTCAGATATACGAGTCTTCAGGTGGATGCAGGTAGCGCAGAGGAGAGCCATCCCGAGTTGATTAATGCCAGCGATATAGATGGCATGCCTGTCGTCTACGTTCCTCTCCACAGCCAACTTCCAGCCGCCATTCTAGGAATCAAGAGCGTGAATCCAGAGGCGCGAATTGCTTATGTGATGACTGACGGTGCAGCGCTACCGATTGCGTTCTCGGATTTAGTCGCGTCTCTGAGGGATAAGAATTTGATAGATACGACGATCACATCTGGCCATGCATTTGGCGGCGACTTGGAGACTGTCTCGCCTCCCGCGGCGCTCCTGGCTGCGAAGATTGCCGGAGAGTGCGATGTAGCGGTTGTTGCGATGGGTCCAGGCATTGTCGGTACTGGTAGCAGATTCGGGCACACTGGCGTCGAGGGAGTTACGTGGCTTGATACCGCTCGCTCTCTAGGTGGAGTGCCTGTCGCGGCGTTACGCGTCTCGTTTGCAGATGATCGCGTTCGCCATCAAGGCGTCTCCCACCACACCCTCAACTCCCTCAGTACTCTCGGGGGAGATGGGGTCCATGTAGTTGTTCCGACAGTGGGTGGTGAGGAAGAGTCTAAAATCCGAGCAGACCTACATGCTTCAGGGATCGATCAGCGGCACCACGTTGTCAATTCTTCTGCGCCAGACATTTTGGCGGCCTTCGAAGCAAACGGTTTAGTCGTTGGTTCCATGGGGCGGCCAGCAAGTGCGGACCCGATTCTGTTTCAAGCCGCAGCAGCCGCAGGTGCCTACGCAGCAACAATGATTCGCACAGAGTCCTAGAGTTCGCCGAATGACTGCAACCCCACAGCGCGCCGAACGCCTCTTGAATCTCTTGGCCCTCTTAGTTGAATCCCGTGGGGGAGCCACTCTCGAGGAGATTGGGGCGGAGTCCTCGCTTGGATACACAGCTACTGGGGAGTCTCTGCGCCGAGCATTCGAACGGGATAAATCGGCTCTGCGAGCAATCGGTATCGAGATTATTCAGAGTCTCGATGGAGATAAAGCTCGATACCGCGTAGCCCCTGAGGATTTCTATTTGCGCGACCTTGGGCTCGATGAAGACGAGCGAGCGGCGCTACGAATAGCCGTCTCGGCTGTCGGACTAGGAGATGCTGCAGCGCTTGCTGGATTACAGAAGATAGGGGAGCACGCCATCGATGGGGTGACTCCGCTACTCCAAATTCCTCTAGATCAAAACATGGGGACGATCTTCTCGGCGCTACGTCGCAGAGAGGCTATTGAGTTTTTATACCTTGGTAGAGAACGTCGCGTCTCTCCATGGGGAATCTCCTCCAAGTTTGGTCATTGGTATGTAGTTGGCAAAGAAGAGGATCGGGAACAAGAACCATCTTCCTCTCCTGAAGATGGGATAAGAACGTTCCGCTCAGATCGCATACAGGATTTATCCGCCACGTCCGAGCAAGCATTGACGAATCCGCCAGACGGCTTCAAAGCAGAGGAACATATAGCGAATCAACCTTGGCAGTTCGGTCGCGACGAACCTGTATTGGTTACCGTACGAGTCGCATCGGATCACGCCGATGCACTTATTCAGCGCCTTGGCAGCGACATCAGCTCCACTCCAGGTCCAGATGGGCATGTTGATCTTGAGGTTTGGGTCACGAATATTGCCGGGATTCAGAGTGTGGTTCTAGGGATGCTTGAGCATGCTGTGATCATCTCTCCTCAAGAGGTTCGAGACTCCATGATTTCGTGGCTTACTGCGTTAGCGGAGGCATCTCAATGAGCATGAGCGTTGCTGAGATTCAAATGCTGCGCATCCTCGCAATGATTCCTTGGCTTGCGGATCATTCAGGTATCTCAAAAGTAGAGGTCTGTGAGCGTTTCGGAGTTGCTCCGGCTCAATTAGAACGCGACCTTGATCTAATTCTTATGGTCGGAACCCCTCCGTACACCCCTGGAAATTATGTCAACGTGATCTACGACGGAGAGACGGTTGATCTTTTTCTAGCTCCTGTCTTCGATCGGCAGTTCAAACTCTCTCAAGGCGAAGGGGTTGCGATCCTTGCCGCTGCAACGGCGATACTCGCGGTGAAGGGGGTTGAGTCTGATGGGCCTCTTGCCAGCGCTGCTGCCAAACTGCGCAGAGCTCTCGATGCTGTAGGCGTAGAGGTTGCAGTGGAACTCTCCGAGCCATACGCCTTGGATGGAGTGCGAGAAGCGGCAAGCGCTGGAAGATCCGTAGATATTGAGTACTGGAGTTCTGGGCGCGCAGAGCGCACCGAGAGAGAGATCGATCCTTCCCCTCCATTCTTTGCTCTCGGAAACTGGTACACAGATGCTTACTGCCATCTTCGCAACGATCGACGCCTTTTCCGCGTAGACCGAATTCGCAAATTGCAGGAATCCGGTGGCACGTTTGCACCGAGCGGCATTCAAGTCCCAGATCAGTTATACAGCCCAGACGAGGCCGCAACGGTTGTCACTCTCAAAGCTCCGGCCTCAACTGCAGGGGTTCTATATGACCTGCCATTCTCAGAGGTCACGCTGCAAGGCGATTGGGTTACCGCCACATTGCATGTATCAGAGCGGTCTTGGATCGAGAGACTCGTTCTGCTTCTAGGTCCAGGCACGCAGATCGTTAGTCCTCCTGAGTGGATCAATGCGGGTGCTCTCGTCGCTAGGCGCGTCCTTGAGGGATATTCCTAAAATTCAGATATTCCTAAAATTCAATATGAATCAATCCCCGTGATTCTCATTGGGGCCAAAGATGTGCGATGCTGCCACGGATGAATACGCCGAGCGATAGCAACGAAGACCCCGGATCAATCTCAGATTCAGTCTCGAGCAGTAGCCCGGTCACGTCAAAAGGCGCTGGAGTAGCCACAGCAACGGATGGCCAGACAGAGCAGGGAAGTAGCCCGCTCCGTACAGTGCTCGAGTGGATTGTTTTAATCGGGGCCGCCTTACTTGTTGCTTTCATAGTCAAGACGTTTCTATTCCAAGCCTTCTATATTCCATCCGACTCAATGGTCCCAACTCTCATACGTGGGGATCGCGTACTAGTCAACAAGTTGAGTTACAAGGCGCACGAGCCCAACAGATTCGACATCGTCGTATTCCTTGCGCCTAAAGGCACCGAGACAGATCTCATCAAGGATCTTGTTAAGCGCGTAGTTGGACTCCCAGGCGAGACTATCGAAGGAAGAGACGGCCGCATTCTCATCAACGGCACCGTAATTGAGGAGCCCTTCCTGCCCGCTGGTCTTCAATCACGAACGTTCGGGCCGGTGAAGGTACCCCCCAAGTCTTACTTCATGCTTGGAGATAATCGCCCCTTCTCCAAAGACTCGACGTACTTTGGCCCAATAGAAGGCAAGACATTCGTAGGGCGAGTATTCGTGCGCATCTGGCCGCTTAATCGCTTGAATCTCCTGTAGAGATTTAGCACCGCAATATTTAGCGGCTCTGCCACTCGTTGAGGGTTGCCATCATTCGATCAGTGCGGTCGCAGTAGACGCCATCGACTCCCATGTTGAGAGCAGCGTTGAGGTGGCGAATCTCTTGGGTATCCCATGCAAATGCAGAGAGTTCGAATCGATGCACTAGAGAGACCACACCTTTACTCCAGTCCGAGTGGTGCAGGTTCAAAGCGTCGAGACTCCTCTCCGATAAATCAGCCGCTAGACGCTCGAGTGTGGCGGGCACGACATTCCCACGACCGGGGGAGTGGACCAGGCGAACACTCGCTGATCGTTCACGCAGAGTTGCAAGAAAATCACGGTTAGCAGAGCAGAGCCAGAGTCGTGACTCGACCCCCAAGTTGGAGGCAATCTCGATCATCATCGAGGCTGCAGCCCTGTCTTTTATATCGATAGATAATTCAAAACTCGAGCCGCATTCTTCGTAGAGCGCCCGAAGTGTCGGTACCCCATATTTTCCAAGGTCAGCTGCAGTGGTCTCGCCCACTTTGATTCTCCGCAATCCAACTCTCAGGACACCGTCATGCACAAGGACCACTTCACCGTCTGAGGAGACCCATGCATCGCTCTCTAATCCGGTAGCTCCTTGTTCTAGAGCTTTTTGAAACGCAGGAATGGTGTTCTCTGGTTCAAGGGTTCGAGCCCCGCGATGGGCGAAGGCGATCGGAGTCTCTCTAATGCTCACGCCGTGAATCGTTACACGTTTCGAGTCAAGAGCGCTGATTGCCAGCTGACTCTAAGTAGGCACCTCTCTACGCAGAAGACCCGTTTGAGATTGCCCGGGCATTAGGGCCTATGCGTCAAGGGCGCTTTGGCCACATATTTCCCCTAAAGGTTCTCGCGAGTAGGGCCGATGACCCCCTTGTACCTAATAGAGGGAGATCTGAAATGACAACAATCCGTGCTAACTGCCCCGAGTGTGGGGACGTACAACTGAAGGTGACAGACCTCACAGTGAGGCTCTGCAGCAACGACGACCAGGGCTCATACATGTTTGACTGCCCGAGTTGTGCTGTCGTGGTCACAAAGGACGCGAGCCGCCGCATTATTGATCTGCTTACCTCTAGTGGGGTTGAGCTGCAGGTCTGGAGCCTTCCAGCGGAGCTCAGCGAGCCACATTTCCGTGGACCGCAGATCTCTACTGATGACCTCCTTACCTTCCATGAACTCCTTGAGACCAACCACTGGTTTGGGGACCTAATCGAGATGGTGCGCAGCGCACCGTCGCAGTAGGGTCGCCTAGATCATGCTTGGACTAATGACACTCCTATTTCTCGTGATCATTCTCGGGACATGTGCCCTCGTATCAGTTCTTCGAAGAGCGCGTGCCGAGGTCTGGCCGACTATCGATGCATTTGCAGAGTTTCGTGGGGCTCTAGACCCTGCAGTTCTTTCTCTGCGCAGAGACTCCTTTGAAACTGCTAGGCGCCTTGAGCAGGGGAGATCCTCTCAACGGATCAACGCCCCAAGCCTCGGGCGGTAGGCTCAGAGTTGGTTATCCCCGATAAGTGGGGCCGCTCGGGCGTTAAAGGAACCAATGATTCCCCAACTAGGACCACTAGAGATAGTCGTTGTTGTCCTAGTAGCCCTGCTCGTATTTGGACCTAAGCGGCTACCAGAGGTAGGCCGACAAGTTGGGCGCGGACTGCGAGAGGTTAAGAAACTTCAAGAGCAGGTCAGCCAAGAACTTCACCAGGTCCTGCACTCCGACGACCCCGAGGACCCCTTTAGTGGTCTAACAGATTTCGTTTCGCGCGTTGGAGGGGCTGAGGATAAGAGAATCGATGACGTCGATAACGTCAACAACCTCGATGACTCCGTGAAGCTTGGCGAAGACATCCCTCAACCCAATCAACCCTTATCCGACTCGGTGACCAATTCTGACCTCCGAATTAGCAGACACCTTGATCAGAACGAATCACAATCAGGCTCAGCTGCGCCGAGCACTGGGCAAGCACCATCGAAGTACCGACCTCCGGCGGCCGATTGATGGCTATACGACTCGGAATCAGATCTAAAGCAAAATCGAACGATACTGAGGGCGCAAAGAACTCAGGCCAGATGACGGTGCTCGAGCATCTGACGGAGCTCCGCAGACGAATATTCATCTGTGCGTTAGCGATCGTGATCGGCGCCACCGTCTGCTTCTTCTTTACGCCCCAGATCATCTCATTCTTGGCGCGCTTCTATGCCGAGGCCATCGACCGAAAGAACTCAACGCTTATATTCACCGGACCTGCTGACGCGTTTATCCTGCGCCTCAAAATCGCAACATATGGAGGCATTGTCGTCTCGATGCCGATCTGGTTGTTTCAGGTTTGGCGCTTCATCACTCCAGGCCTCAACCCTCGCGAGAAGCGCTACGTAATTCCATTCATTCTCTCAGCGATACTTCTCTTCACCCTCGGCGGCCTTGTGGCCTTCCTCACCCTCAAGCCCGCCCTGACATTTCTTCTGGGGGTTGGAGGCGCTGAGCTAACTCCTCTCCTCACGGGCGAGTCCTACATAACACTTGTCGCCTTGATGATCGTCGCGTTTGGGGTCGCGTTTGAGTTTCCAGTCGTCCTGGTCTTCCTTCTACTGGCCAAGGTGCTCAGCACTGCTCAGTTAAGCAAATGGAGAAGGTGGGCGATTGTCCTTATCACCCTCTTCGCTGCCATCATTACGCCAAGCCAAGACCCCTATTCTCTCCTCTTCATGGCTGTACCGATGTACCTATTTTATGAAGCCTCAATAGTTATTGGAAAGTTGATGAAACGATGAGCGACAAGCACAATGCAAGGCCAAAGACCGCCGAGGAGAAGAAGCAACTCCGAGTCGCCGCACTAGTAGGGGCGGGAGTGGTTGTCGCCACAGCATTGTTGATCTTTGCAGTACGTCCGCGCACCCCGAGTGTCGCTCCGCTGCCAAGCACCTCGTCATTCCCCACCACTAGTACTGCTGCCCAAGGTGCAACTGGTGAGACTGGTGCCTCCGGCATAACGGGCCCAACCGCGCTTCAAACAACTACATCTACGACGCTGGCACCGTGACCCTGGAGTCACATCGGATTGCATTCGAATCAAACCTCGAGTTTCCACTCGATGATTTTCAACGGCGCGCTCTCGACGCGATAGATGCAGGAGACTCCGTTCTAGTAGCAGCTCCTACTGGATCAGGAAAGACTCTCATCGCTGAGTACGCCGCTGCGTGCGCTATTAGTCGAGGAACAAAGACTTTCTACACGACTCCCCTCAAGGCGCTCTCCAATCAGAAGTACGGCGACTTAGTTGAGGCCCACGGAGATATTCAAGTAGGTCTACTTACAGGCGACAACTCAGTGCGAGGCGATGCATCGGTGGTCGTGATGACTACTGAAGTACTGAGAAACATGATTTACGCGGGCTCCGAGGTGCTTGACGAACTCGAATTCGTCGTGCTCGACGAGGTGCATTATCTACAGGATCGATTTAGAGGAGCCGTCTGGGAGGAGGTGCTCATCCACCTCCCCGCGCATGTGAGGATCGTTGCCCTCTCGGCAACAGTCTCGAATGCAGAGGAGTTCGCTGAGTGGATCCAGACTGTTCGCGGCAGAACCGTCGCGATCATCGAGGAGCGGCGCCCTGTAAAACTCACGAACCTCTACGCAGTAGGGGAGAAGGGGAATCCTGACTTTCACCTGTTGCCCGTCTTCATGCCTGATCCAGCCGACGACCTGCGCCCCAACCCAGAGGCCGCCAAATTGGATGGACAGCCAACGAGGGACAGAGCAGCCTCGCGTTATCCGCGATCCGGAGGGCAGTCACCCTCGGGACGATTGTTTACTCCTTCTCGCGTTGAGATTATTCAGCGCTTGGCAGATGAGAACATGCTCCCTGCAATTACTTTCATTTTTAGCCGAGCCGGCTGCGACGCTGCGGTTGATCAGTGCCTCGCCTCGGGTATTCGACTCACAACTCGTGAAGAACGAAGAGAGCTACGCCGAATAGCGGAGGCACGTACCGCGATGCTGAGCGAATCAGATCTTGTGGCGCTTCGCTACGACGCGTGGAGAATTGCTTTTGAGGCAGGGATTGCAGCCCACCACGCAGGAATGATCCCACCTCTAAAGGAAGCAGCGGAAGAGGCATTCGCCGCAGGCCTTGTAAAAGTGGTTTTCGCGACAGAGACGCTCGCACTCGGCATCAACATGCCTGCGAGAACCGTAGTGATCGAGAAACTCTCCAAGTTCACAGGGGAGCACCACGAATTCTTGACGCCCGGTGAGTACACACAACTGACAGGCCGTGCAGGCAGACGAGGCATCGACGATCGAGGGTTCGCCGTAGTGGCTTGGAGTCCCTTTGTGCCATTCGAACAAGTAGCCGGCCTTGCTTCTCGGCGCACCTATGCACTCACATCTAGTTTCAGACCGACTTACAACATGACTGCAAACTTGGTATCTCGATGCGATGCACTTGAGGCCAGGCATCTCTTGGGGCTCTCATTCGCGCAGTACCGGGCGAATAGTGATGTGGTCGCCCTCGAGGATCAGTTAGAGATTATTGGCTCACTCCTTGAGAAGGAGCGAGAACTAATGGTCTGCGATTTAGGGGATTTCGTAGATTACAGAGCACTTGTTGCTGGAACGGAGCGCCCCGGCGACTCGGCGAAGCGCAGTTCAGTTGAGAACGCCCTCGCTCAGATGCGCCCAGGTTCTGTACTTCGCACTAAACGCTGTGGAGGGAGATGCGTTGTTCTGCGTCACGAAGGTGGGCGGAGCGGGACACGAATTCTTGTTCTAGGAGCTGACTCGACGCTGACCCGTTTAGGGCCGCCAGATTTCGAGACCGCTCCACAAGTAGTCGGGGACCTTGACATACCGACGCCATTCGCCCCAAAGAACCCTTCATTCCGGCGAGCACTTGCTGGGCGTCTGCGAGCACTGAAGCTCGAGGGTGAAGATGCCAATGGTGATAGCGCCGGCTCGAATCAACGTGGGAAGAAGCAGAAGAAGACTCCTCCGTCAGAGGAATTTCACCCCGTTTCAGAGTGCCCGAGATTAGAGAGTCACCTGCGCGCAGCGTCTAAGGCCGACCGCCTGACAAAGGATTACGCGCGCTTAGAGCGTCGCGTCCAGGCTCGAAGCGACAACCTCGGGCGCATGTTCGATCGAGTTCTTAGAGTTCTAGAGGAGCGCGGGTACCTAGACGGTTGGTCCTTGACTGCATCAGGGGAGAGCCTCATGCGGATTAACTCCGAGACCGACATCCTTGTGGCAGATGCGATTAATACGGGCATATTCGATGGCCTGCGACCTCAGGAGCTGGCGTCTATCGCCTCTGTATTTACATATGAGCATCGCGGTCCAGAGCACCGCCGCCCGCCAGCACCGCGTTGGCCCAGTGGAGACTTGGCAAAACGCTGGCGCGCAATTGAGCGTCACTGGAACTCGCTGCGTAGCGACGAAGAGGATGCGGGGCTGCCAGAGATGAGACCACCCGACCCAGGGCTTGCATTGATCGTAAAGGCTTGGGCATCAGGGCACGACCTGAGCGACGTTCTCGATTTAACCGATGACCTAACCGGCGGGGATTTTGTACGGCATATGAAGCAGCTCGTTGATCTGCTCCGCCAGATTTCAGTGGTCTCAGAGAATCCGCAGACTAAAGAGAGTGCTCGCTCTGCCGCAGACTTATGTTTCCGGGGAGTTGTCTGCGCCTCAGGGGTAACAGCACAATGAGTATCCGTCCCGGCGATTCGTGGGGTACGCCAACTGACGCAGCACCGGATTTGGTTGTTGTCGGTAGCGATGCAGATTTAGCGCAGTCGCTCAAATCTTGGCCACACCCGAACCCTCTGATTTCCTTCGAACCAAACGCAGAATCAGATCTGGCGAAATCCGTTGGGCTCGCATCGTTTCGCGAATCTGCTCTGAGCAGTGACGGTACAACAGGCAAAATCTCGGCGCCGATTGACGCAATTGAGTACCGATTTGCGGGGAATACCAATCTCGCTATGAATGCAGTTGAGGTGGGGGTTTCTCCTCTAGTGCTGCGGGCGACAAGCAGAAGCAAGGAGATTTCGGTCACGATTAATGGCCGGAAATTCTTCAGCGGAGTTGCGAGTGGAGTCGTCGTTGCGAATGGACAATTCATTGGCGCAGCCGACCTCATTCCGAGGAGCCACCCCGGCGACGGGCGCCTCGAGGTTCATATCTATAGCCTCAAATCAGGCGAGCGCTCGGCAATGCGGCGCCGATTAGCTACTGGAAGCCACCTCCCACATCCACGGATCGCAACGGGCTCAGGGGCTCGTATACGCATCGAGGTCAAGGGCGGAGCCTGGCCAATAAGGGCCGACTCCGAGTTAGCGGGGCGAACTGGGCGGATCGAGTTCGAGGTCCAGAGTCCAGCAGCCCGGCTCCTCCTATGAGCCGAACCGCTTCTCCTCTCTAAGTGTGACGAATCTTTTTACGAATTTCTGAGTCCATTCCCATTCATCCTCCAAGTAGCCCGGTACGATTCGCAGCCCATGCAGTACGTCGCAGAGCAATTCACCTCAGATGAAGAAACGGCCCTGCGCCCTTACTTCACGAATATCGACGGACCCGTCTTCGCCCTCGTTAATCTCCCAGAAGTTGTAAAGGGGGCATTGTTCGCGCGTTATTCGCGATCAGAGAAGAGCCTGAGGCGCCTATTCCTTGATGAGTTCGCTGTAGATCTTGATCTCTCCGGCGACATCACAGTCGATGCGAGCGTCGGGGTAAAACGCGCAGAGGCTTTATACGACAAAGTATTCCTTGAGTATGGCGACGACTCTGTAGCTCAATTAGGTGGAGTACATCTCGCCTGTGAGCAGGCCTCAAATATCCTCACCAAAGTTCTTGAGTGGGGAAGACTCATGGCGTACCTCGAGCAGTCGACTCGGTACATTCCATACGACTCTCGCCTCGGCGGAAGGTTTCGTTATCTACGCCCTCCGGAGGTACTGGAGTCTCCCCTTGGAGCGCTCTACGTAGCCGAGATGGATCGTTTATTCGCGACCTATCAGCAACTACTCCCAAGAATGATGGAGTGGGCTCGTGAGCGTTACCCGAAAGAACCGGGTGACCCTGATTTTGTCTACAAGCAGACGATCAAGGCGAAGGCTTGTGACTCGGTGCGAGGGATACTCCCAGCAGGGACTCTCTCCAACGTTGGAATCTACGGAACTGGCCAAGCCTACGAATCGCTTCTATTGAGGATGCGAGCTCATCCGCTTCCGGAGGCACGCGAGTACTCAGATCTGATGCTCACAGAGCTACGAAAAGTCGTGCCGTCCTTCCTAACTCGCGTCGATCGCGCAGATAGGGGAGGAGCATGGTCTCAATACCTGATGGATACACGCGAGCAGACCCAGAGCGTCGCTAACCGAATCCTCGGTCGCATGGAGCCAGAGGAACGCCCCGGAGTAACTCTGGTCGACTTCGACCCTGAGGGCGAAGACAAGGTACTTGCAGCGATCCTCTACCCGGTCTCAAACCTTCCAGAGGATGAGGTCATGCATCGAGTGCGCAGCATCGGGGCTGAAGATCGGCGTCAACTGCTCGCCGCATATGTGGGGGAGCGAACTAATCGCCGCCACAAGCCAGGGCGCGCTCTCGAGCGAACCGATTACAGATTCGATGTGCTCGCTGATTACGGAGCATTTCGCGATCTTCAGCGACACCGAATGTTGACCATCGAGTGGCAGCCACTAACGCCGCTGCATGGCTTTGATCTACCCGATGCTGTTGTAGAGGCCGGGGCTGAGCGCGAATTTACTGAAGCAATGGAGAGGTCAGCGGCGCTGCATGGAGCAATGGCGCTTAGATTCCCAGAACAGTCTTCGTACGCAGTCTCGCTTGCTTATCGAATTCGTTTCGTTATGCAATTCAACGCTCGCGAAGCGTTCCATATGCTCGAGTTGCGCAGCGGACCTCAGGGTCATGCTGCATATCGGACAGTCGTCCAAGAGATGCACAGGCTCATTAAGGAGCAGGCGGGGCACTCAGCGATTGCCGACGCCATGTCATATGTGGATTACGGCGTATACGAACTTGAGAGGCTCGCCTCTGAGAGGGCTGCAGCAGCTCGTCGCTCCACCGGTGTCTAGCTAACAAGCATCAGCCACACCAACAACATCGGCAACGCCACAGCGACGCCAAGACGACTCACAGCGCGATTTAAAAGCATTCAGCGCGAACGAATCTCGCCTCTAAAACTGCTCCTCAAATAATTCTCACCCCGCCTTGATTATTGACCACGCCTGATGTCTAATGCACCGGCTTGCACTTGTAAGCGAGGGCCCGATCGGGGCTAGCTCCAGTTCGCTGGGGCGGCGCTCGATCGAAAGAGGCTTAGGCAACGGGATTCAGATACCCAGTAGAGAACGCGGCATATGCACGTCGACGGAGACGCCGACACGTGAATGCAGTGACCCCAAGGGCGTCTGAATCCCGAAGCCAAGCCCGTTCGGCTCTGCGAAATACTGACTCCGTGTCAAGGCCGATTTTAGGTTTTCCGCCATATTTCGGCTGCCCTACGCGATTCTGCTCGCTCTGCGTGTTATGTTGCGCGCCCCTCCACCCCGGAAGTGAACATGCCTAAAGACGTAATAGATCCAGAAGATGAGCTTGAGACCGATGATGATCTCGAGGGCGATGAGATTGAGGACGACCTTGACGAAGAGGCCGATCCGCTAATTGATTCCGTTCTCGACGATGACCTGTTGGCGATAGAAGGCGTAGACGACAATCCCGCTGATATCTCAACCGATGACGATCTCGATGACGACGACGATCAAACAGTTGTCGTTCTTGAGGACGAACTCCACCCAGATGATGTTGAGGCCTCTCTAGATATTCTCTTGAAGGAGAAGACCACTAGCGATCGCCCCGAGGACGAAGACCTTGAGGATGCTGAGAGCGAAGCAGATCGAGTTGAGGGCACCAATAAGGTGAAGCCTCGAGGAGACGATGAGTTCCTATGCGACTCATGCTTCTTGGTACTGCCACTTAGTCAACTCGCA
>CAFAAH010000002.1_pt1 | contig 21989 bp, 22 predicted proteins | sample 7267521 | NCBI WGS metagenome assembly CAFAAH01 (sample SAMEA6813982, study PRJEB35770) | freshwater metagenome | biome: Freshwater; feature: Freshwater reservoir; material: water | place: Czech Republic | collected 2017-08-18 | depth 30m m
ACTTGCTCGCCTAGGGGAGGGTGGCGCCGCCGCTGAAGTTGGTCTACTGATCTGGGTGGCAGTGCACGAAGGTTGGGCGAGGCCTGGTTCCATCGTGGGTTCAGTTGGGGCGCTTGCGCTGTTTGCAACGATCCCTATTGGTCACCGCCTTCGAGTTTGGTTTCGATTTGAACTCGGCTGGAACCGAACACGTAGAGCTCTCGCGATTCTTGCGGCACAGTTGATTCTTGCCATGTGGGCATCGCGCGTTGCGGGGATGGCGTTTGGTGCCGGAGAGGCGATTATCCGTTTAGTGCCAGCGCTCGCCGCCGGGGTATTCGTTGGGTTGGCGCTTCCATTGGGAAGGCGGCGCATCTCGCGATCCGCGCGAAAGCGCGCGCAATTGAGTGCCGCAAAATAAGCGGTGCTAAAGAAGGCTCTCTGCGCTCTGCCCCACACTCGCGATGATCTCAACAATTTGATCGACCACGTCGTCGGTTAGCGCCGGGTAGAGCGGGAGACTCACAACTGTCTTTGAGACAGCATCTGTTACCGGAAGGTCAGATGGAGAACGCAAGGCATGCGAATCCTGTCTGTGCACAGGGGGATCAAAATAATTGCGCGTATCGATCCCTTCAGCGCTTAAGGCTGTCACAAGTTGGTCGCGGCTAACACCGAAATCTCCGGCGTCTATTGCGATCGTAAAGTCTTTATAGGTAGATAGATCTTCACTATCTACCGCTTGAGTCCTGACCCCTGGGATTGCGAGGATTCCATCTGCATATCTCCCGGCAAGGCGCCTGCGCGTCTCGAGGTGCTCATCAATATGTGAAATTGAGGCCAGGGCAATGGCTGCATGCATCTCAGATAGACGACCGTTTAAGCCAATAAAACGAGTGTTGTAGTTGCCGGGGTTGCCGTACTCGCGTGCGAGGCGCAGATACTCAGCGAGGTCGTCTCTATCGGTGCAGACAAGACCGCCCTCACCTGCGACTAGAGGTTTTGTCGGGGTCATGCTGAATACCTCAACCTCACCGAATCCTCCGAGCGGGCGTCCATTGCGAAGAGCGCCAAAACCATGAGCGGCATCGAAGAGAACAGGAATGCCAGCGCTCTTGCCCATTGCCTCTACCTGCTCAGGTCTGCACGGTGCGCCGAAAATATGCGTAGCCATAATTGCGCCTGCGCCCTCAAGATGCATCGAGGTGTGAGCAAGGTCAATTTGAAAACTTAATGGATCGCACTCGACGAAGCGCACGCCGAGGTTGCTCCACGCGACTGCATGAGGGCCGGCAGAGAATGTAAACGACGGCATGATGACCGGTCCGTTGATCTCTCCAAATTGAGCAAGCCCTGCAACGGAGAGCATCAAGCCTGTTGTGCATGATGAGACTGCGACAACATTTCGTACACCGAGTCGCTCTGCAACCGAGTCCTCTAACTCTCGCACTAGAGGTCCATTGGTTAGGGAGCCTTGGGAGTATGAAGGGGCAAGGCGTGCTACTACTTCCTCCAACGGTGGCGCGGGAGGGCGCACAAACGCGACGCCATCAGGGAATGACTTTTCGCCGCCGAGTACTGCGAGCTTCTTCACTTATGGTCCTCCGTCTGTGGTTAGGAACCCAGCCCTTACCGTGATCGCAATGAGGATACCGGCGCTTAGGAGCATCACGGACACACTTGCGGTGCTGCTCAGGCGTGAGGCGAGTATTCCTAGGAGCGCTAAGACGCATTGGGCCAAGACCATAATTACTAGAACGCGCTTCGCAGGGATGCCGCGATCGCATAATTGGTCATATATGTGGCTTCGATCCCCAGAGAAGATGGGTTTCCCAGCCCTAAGCCTTCGAGCAATTGCAACCAGGGTGTCGAGAATCGGCACCGCAACGATTAGGGGAAGCGCTGCCCATATAGCGACGCTCGTGGATGTGCCATCACCTGAGCTGAGGCTGAGGGCCGCAAGGATCGCTAGCGCCACGCCTATTAGGTATGCGCCGGCGTCGCCTAAATAGATCTGTGCTGGCGGACGATTGAATACCAAGAATCCAATTAGTGCCCCTAGAAGCGATAACGCCAGCAATCTCGGGTCTTCAGATATGAAGGCAAAGCCAATTGCGGAGGCAGAGCAGACGCCAGAGGCAAGACCGTCTAGGCCATCCAAGAGGTTCACCGCGTTTAGAAGACCGAGAATGAGGACAGCGGTAATTGCCACACCTATAGCGCCGCTCCCAGCCGGTACTAATGCCCCGCCGATTAGAGCGATTACAGCCTCGCCGAGAACACGAATACGAGGTGGAATATCTAGGCGGTCATCAAATAGCCCTAGTAGGAGAGCGAGAGCAAGCGGGATGAGTAAGCGTGGAGTTGTCGTAGCGAGGGCTCCAAATACGCCAGCGAAGACTGCAACCCCGCCGAGGTAAGCAACCGGGGTGCTCTGAACTTTTAGAGCACCAGGCCTATCGACCATGCCGGTGCGATGCGCGACGCGAATAGCGACGGGGGTCAACGCGCACGTGACCAAGAACGCAGTTACGAGTCCGATCAACGGGCTCACGAAGCTCCCCACACAAGCGCCAGTGATTCTGTGCCTTCGTGCACCTCTAGTGCCGCGGTATCACGAAAACCTACAGACCGGTAGAGAGCCAGAGCGGCTGCATTATCAGAGCTAGTAATAACTTTGAAACTCTCGACGCCTCTGCGTGTGAACTCTGCAATCACAGCAACCATAATTTGGCGACCGACTCCGATCCCTGATGATCCTTCTCTAACTGCAACTGCAAGAATCTCTGCCTCGGGGAGGGGAGTCTTGGCGAGATCAGAGCCGCCCTGTGATGGGTACTTAAGAGTCTCGAAAACACGCGGCAGGGATCGAATAATCGGAAAAAGGGCACCCGCTGCAGCGATTACCCCGTCGCGCAGAATGAAGACTCTGTACAGATGCCCAAGGTTCTCTGTACTCGAGGCCATTGCAAGAATCTCCCCATCCTTCTCGGCAACCATTAAGAAAGAGCCTTGGTCACGCGCAATTCGACGGTAGAGCCTCCCAAGGAATCGAGGACCAAGGGTGGGAAGGAACCCTTCATTGATGCGCGACGAATGTAGGAGCGCTGCAGCGACTGCATCGTTGCTCGTGCCTAAGCGAATCGAATAATCAGAGGACATTGGCTGCTCGCTCATTGACGGCTCACCCTCTTAGCAGCCAGGAGTCGCTCGTAGGTTTCAAGGGTTATGTCGATTACGCGCTGATGGTCAAACTCCGCTCTCGCTTTTGCTACAGCGCGCGTACCCATCTCACTGCGCTTAATTGGGTCCTTAACGATCTCCAAGATCGCAGATGTCAGTGCCTGAGCATCGCGGGCAGGTACAAGCAAGCCGGTCAGCCCTTGGTCAACTACTTGGCGACAGCCGCGAATATCGGTTGCAATGACTGGCAATCCAGATGCCGCCGCCTCCATCGCAGATCGCGGAAATCCCTCGCGATAAGAGGCGAGGACGTAGAGGTCCATAGCGGCGTAGAGGCTCTCTACATCTGATCGCATCCCAAGGAAGCGAACACCGCTGGCCTCCGCTGCTGCGATTGCCCTCTCGTCTACGCCATCTGATTTCTCGGGGTCTCTCGGCCCAACTACTACAAATACAGCATCAATCCCGAGACGCTTGATCGACTCTGCAGCTTCAAATACTTCTCGGTACCCCTTCTCCCAGACCAGGCGACCAACGACGCCACAGAGCACCGTCGATGCTCCGACCCCTAATTCGCCTCGCAATTTGTCGCGCAGGCTTTGACTCCGTGTTTCAGGCTGGGTATCCGCTGTCTCTTCGAATGACTCTCGATCTCCGTCAGTGGGCGGCTTGAAGCGCGTTAGGTCTACGCCGTTGCCGAGGAGCCGAAGCTTCTTACTCGGTACCCCAATCTTCAGGAGGGTTGCGATGTCTTCTGGGTTCTGAATCAGCTCAGCATCCGAGCACATAGATGCGAGGCGCTCTAGCGAGTAAACAACTGATCGTTTTGCAAACTTGTCCTCGGGTAGCGCATATAGGCCATGCACCGTATTGACCACTACGGGGACCCTCGCGGCTCGCGCTGCGATCCGTCCGTAGAGACCGGGTTTTGGATTATGTGTATGCACAATCTCAGGGCGAAGTTCCCTGAAGAGTTTGTATAACTCGCCCATTGCGGCTGCATCCTTATGGGGTGCCATTGAGCGTGTCGCGTGGTTGAGTGGTCGGTGCTCAATGCCCCAAGACTCAAGCTCCTCGGTAAATGGGCCTGGAGCCGATGCGCCGATTACTTCATAACCAGCTTCGGAGAAAGCGCGCAGTTGAGGCCCTAGAAGGAGAGAGAGGCTTATATCGGCAGTAGTTACGTGTATGAGGCGCGGTCGGCTCACTCGCTTGCCCCTCTATATCGGAGGCGATTTATCCGCCCGCGCAGGTCATCCTCGAGCCGAAGTCCGCCATCTACCTTGCGACGAAACCAGTGCATTCCATCTCTTGCCTGAATGGGGGACCGCGCAAGCTGGTAGGGATCTGTCTCAAGAAATACATTGCGCCTAGTGCCTGAGATAGATGCTGAGACAAACCGTTCCCTTACGAGTTCGGCTGCAGCCGGGGTGCCAAGCAGCGCCTTCGGGTAGGCGAAGTGTTTTGGCGCAAGGCCTGTCTCCTCGCTCAGCCTCTCGATAGAACGGTCGAGCTCGTCGCGCGCAGTTGACGCGTCGACGCGGTCTAAAAGTGCATGCGTATGGGTATGCGAGCCAAGTGTGATGAGTCCTGTTGCGATTGTGTCTCTCGCGGCATCCCAACTCAGGGGGGTGCCGGCATACGGGAACTCTCTCCCGGAATCCAGAAACTCAGTGGAGACGTATAGCAACGCTGGGACTCCGTATTTAACAAGTATTGGAAGGGCGATCTCAGCGAAGTCGGAGGTTCCGTCGTCGAAGGTGATGACAACAGGGTTATGGGAAGGTTGGGGGAGTGATCCATCGAGATAAGCGAGGCCTTGGTCGATATCTACAACCCGACCTCCCTCAGCAAGTTCGGAGATCTGGCGCTCAAAGATGTCGGCATCGAGGTCCATCTCGACTTTTGCTCTTCGGCCTACGCGGTGGTAGATCAGCACCGTGACACCGCTCCGAGGAGGGCGTGCGCGATCAGCGGTTGCCGCAGCAGCCTTGATGCCCGTGCCGATGCCTAGTTTGATGCCCTCTGATAGCCCAGAGGTCATAGTTGTGGTGATTCTGCGTGCAGACGATGTAGGCACCGGACCCTCAGACTCCCCGCGCCTCGGACTATTAGTGGAGGTTCTCGAACGATGTTGCGCTGTGTAGTCTACGGACTCTTGCAGGAGAGGAAATCCATGCTGGTAGTTCGTCCACAACTAGTTCGATTCGTGATCCTCTTCCCGGGGCGCACCGGAAGCACGTTCCTTGTCAGCGCTCTTGACTCCCACCCCGATGTAGAGGCGAAGGGTGAGGTCTTAGATGGTCTGCGCGCAAAGGGTGTAGATATACAGAGGGCTTGGGTAGATCGCTACCTGCGAGGGCCAGTAGTTGGGCGCTCCAAGGCAATCGGCTTTAAGACCAAACTCCGAGATGTGCTCGATCAAGAGGCCTTCACTGCAGCCGTAGAGCGGTATAACACTCAGATCATTGTCTTGGATCGGAGAAACGACGTAAAGCATGCTGTGAGCAGGATTACGGCAAGGGTGCTTCGAGAGCGAACTGGTAGATGGAACCGCTACGAGGGCTCAGAGGAGCTTGGGTTGCTTGAGATAGACCCAGAGGACTTCGCGTCGCGACTCGGTGCGGTTGAGGAAGAGAAGGGGGTCATCCGTAGTTTTGTAGATGGCCTAGATAGGCCGCACTTGCACATTGACTATGAGGATCTCTGCGCTGACCCTCCAGCGACTTTCGAGACGGTATTCAAATACCTTGGAGTGCGCAGCCTTCCAGTAGCGGGCGCAACACTGAAGAACACGAGCGATGACCTACGAGAAGTGATCTCTAATTTTGACGAACTCAGAAAGCTCTACGCGGGGACTCCCTACGAGGCGATGTTCGACGCAGCAGGGTAGCGAAGACCATCTAGTGGGGCGAGCTAGAAAAGTTCGATATCGCCGAGTGTCAGCATCCAATCGTCAAGTGCAGGCATCTCGGTCTCAGTGACGCCACGCCAAGTAAGTATTGGTCCTTGTTTCGGGAGCGGAAGCAGGCCATCGCGATTAGTTCCGAGCCTGAGCACATAATCTGCATCTACCTGATTAGTAACCGCTTTAACCAAAGCCTTTCTTGCTCTCGCGTCATCGTTCGGTGCAATTACCTCACATAACGCTGCCTCTCGAGCATCTCCTCGCTGCCTCACCCGGACTACCGCAATTCCGTCCTCGATGCCGGCAGCCCCTGTAACGATCCTGTAGCTAAGGAGCTCGGACCCGTATCGCCACTCCAGAGTCTTTGCGGTGTGCCTTGTCCGGAGTGAGGCGACTCTCGGGAGCGAATCGAGGAGAGCTTGTAGGCCGCGGGCGTCACTAAGAATCTCAGCCGCGGGTGCCCCAAGATTGCTAGGGGATGACCAGCGCTCAGCCGGCGTTCGGGACCGGAGCATTTTGAGTGCCGCCGTTGCTGAGCGCGGCCTGAAGAATACGTGCGGTTGGCCAACTACGCGCCACCCCATCTTTAGATAACCAGGGCGACTCTGCTCATTCGGTGTGTTGAATACGAATGAGCACCCCTCTTCGCGCAGCTCGTCTATCCCGTGGAGAGTTAGGCGTGTGAAAATTCCTTGGCCCTGATAATCGGGGTGGGTCGCAGTATCTACTGCGCGGACGGATCGCACCAATTCGTCTCCGCGAGTGAACTCCCACCGCATCAAAGCTCGAAAGCCTGCGATGGTCTCTCCGTCACACGCTACCCAACTCGCAGATACTCCAAAGGCGTTCTCTTCGTGCTTCCATGAGTAGAGCTCCTCAAAACGAGGATCGGATTCTCGCCCTAACGAGGCCGCAAGCAGCGCGATTATCTGAGGGCGGTCGGCTGGCAGCGCTCTCCTAATAGTCAAGCCATCTGAGTTCACTGCAGAACCCCCCTATAGATCTCTTCAATGCGGGTGACCGCTGTTCGAATGTCGTATCGCTGCCCCGCTGCGCGCGCTCCGGCGCCAAGATGGTCCCTCAAGGCTGGGTCGGTTGCGAGCCTTGTCAGAGCCGAGGCTAGAGACTCAGAGTCGCTTGGTGGAACAAGTTGCCCCTCAACTCCATCAGTAACTGCCTCGGGGATTCCTCCAACTGAGGTGGCGCATATCGGTAGGCCGAGGGCAAGGGCCTCCATTATCGCCACCGGGAGGCCTTCATTCTTAGAGGCCATTACGAATGCATCACAGGCACCAAGCACTGCTACTGCATCGTCGCGCTGGCCGAGTAGGAGTACGCGATCGCCTAACGCCATTGAGTTATGGAGCGCTCTCATCTCCTGCTCTAAAGGACCTTGGCCAACCGCCACGATGCGGATCTGCACACCACGCTCTTTCAGGAGTCGCGCTGCATTGAGTAGATTTGGGTAGTCCTTCTGCGCTCTAAAGTTTGCAATTGTCCCCACTACGAACTCGTCTGGAGCGACTCCGAGTTCACTGCGAATAGAGGCTCTCTTCCCCATTTGCGAGCGGGCCTCTTCGAGTTGGATTCCGTGAACCAAGACCTCGGTGCGCGCTCGCCGTCTCGGGGTAAGTGTCTCATTCACAATTCGCGACACCGCAATATCTGCCGCGTCGAGGCCATAGGTCAGGCCGTTTAGTAAACGTGTCAGCCTCGAGAAGGATCCCCAAGTGTTGTGAAGCGTGTAGACGATGCGAGGGCGAAGGCGGCGTGGGAGGGTGCGGACAACGAGGCGAGCTATCCCCGCTGGATACGGCGAGTGAGCATGGAGGATGTCTACGGGGTTCTCGATTAGTTCACGCCTGAGCCGCATCCCCCAGCGGAGATCCCATTCTCTACGCACATTTAAGCAAGTGGTCGGAACCTCGAGACTCTCGAGTTCCGGCACTAGGGCATCTTTCCAAGGGAGCAGGTACGCCAGCCTTAACGCGAATGCAGAGCGATTGTGGGCACTGGCGGCAGCCACTATTAAGCGCTCGGCTCCACCTGGGCCTAGGCCCTTCACCAGATAAAGGACTCGAATAGGGGTGAGGGTTTGGTCGCGGAGGGTTTGGTCGCGTTCGGTCATGACTCGGTCCTCACTGGCCGTAGGATTCGGGGGTGGCTGCGAAGGGAGTACGTGACATTCGATTACTCATACGCATGGGATGGTATGCGCCACTGATGCTCGCCCCGCGCGGTTCTTCGCGAGATGCCTCTGAGGCAGATGTAGAACGATGGGTCAAAATTTTAAAGCCCCCAGTTTCTAGGCGATTTTCTCGGTTGGCGCTCATCGCTGAGCGCCCGGAATTTCGTTCACTTCTTCTCTATCGGATACGTCGCGCAGGTGCGTTCAATGCAGCGATCGCAGCTGTTCTTGCTGTGATCTACCCAGGTGAGCGGACGCTCCACCTTGCTTGCTCTGAGATTGGTCCAGGGCTATTTATCCAGCACGGCTTCGCAACCATCGTGGCGGCCTCACGAGTTGGCGCTAACTGCTGGATTAATCAACAGGTAACGATTGGGTTCATTAATCCAGAGGACCGACCGGTCGTAGGTGATGGAGTATTCGTATACGCCGGAGCAAAGGTGCTTGGAGCAGTGCACCTCGGCGACGGCAGCGTCGTCGGCTCCAACGCAGTGGTGCTTGAAGATGTTCCACCGGGCTTTACCGCCGTAGGGGTTCCTGCGCGGCTGCTGCCTCCAAAGGCAGATCGTTAGCCTCAACTTTCGTCTAGTTCTCCTCTTGGTTGGCTACGCCACAGACACTCGTTACTCAGGGATCTCAGCGAGTAAACCACTTGGAAAACCCTCAAGCACTGAACGAATAGTTTGCGTCTCCTCGGCGGTTAGGCGGTCGCGCCAACGCTCTGGTTGATCTGCGCTTCGCCTCATCGTGCGAAACGGGGTCCCATCTGTATCGGAGTCAGAAATGAATGCGCTCGCACTCTCCCCCCACTCGAGCCCAACTTGTTCTGCGAGTGACGCAAAGCGCTCTAGGGAATCAACACATAGGTATTCGTGGGTGGTCTGAATCCACTCCGGATGGCGCATTGCCGATTCCCGCAGGCTCGCTGAGAGGACTCCATAGAAGAAACTCTGCAGAGCTAGGTGGGGTGCACCAATAGGAGGCCGGTCTACCCCCCATCTATGGCTCGCGAGTAATGCAATACGGTCAAATTCACGACCCTCGCTGACGAAGCCAAGGTCTCTCCACGACGAGAGCACGTTGAATGGATTGCGCTCGATCAGAATTACGCGCGCATCGACATGCTCAAGTATCCAGTCTGTTGAGAGGCACCCTTGAACGCTTTTTACAACGACATGTCTCGCGTCGGGGGAGGGCGCAAACGGCTGCGCTAGGGACTGCACAATGCGCAGACGAAGTGGAACTCTCCCTGTTGAGCGAGCTTCTCTGCGCTCGTCGAGAGGCGTCCTATCAAAAATAAAGCGCGCAGTTCTGTCGCGTATCGTTCTAGAGGGGAGACCTCCTAAGAACGCAGAGCGCCAGAGTTGCTCATACTCCGGAGCTTGTTCTCCAGGGGATATACAAGGGTGCTCGCCGTATTTGAGCATTATTTTGAGTGCTAGGGGCTCGCGGAATCCGTCAGGTTCGTTTACATATGCCGTTCCATCGGTGGCACCAAGGGCGCGCCCTGCCCATGTAGTGCCTGAGCGCGGGACGCCTAAGAGAAGGACGCGGCTCATATCCCGCTCGGGGTTAGGCCAGGGAATCTGCTCAGTCCAAGGAGGATTTGCTCGACAGCGTTGTTGTCGAGGCGCGTTCTCCAAGACTCCGGCTGGTCAGCGGTGTGGCGTGTTGTCTGATAGCCCTCACCGCTGCGATTTGAGTCTTCAATAAAGCGCTCAACACTCTGGTTCCACCCAAGGTTGAGTGTGGATGCGAGGCTCTGAAAGCGCTCGCTCGAGTCAATGCAGAGGTACTCATGCTGAACGCGTATCCAGTTGTTCGTCTCCGCGCTCTCTCGTAGCGCTAGAGCCATCACCCCATAGGTAAATACTTGGCGCTCGAGCAGGGCTGGGTCCTCGGGAGGTCGAATCCCCCAGCGCATCTTTGCCTGGTCGGCATATGCCCTAAATTCACGCGTGCTGTGGGCGTAGGAGAGGTCTATCCAAGATGCCAAGACATTCATTGGGCTTCGCTCCACTAGAACCACAGTCGGCTTAAAACGGTCAGCGATCCACTCAGCGGTGAACTCGGCTCTCACGCTTTTTGCAACAACATTTAGGAAATCGGATCGCAACTCTCCTGGCTTGGCTAGCCGCTTCACAGCGCGCATCCTTGGTGTGAAGTCTGAGTCGAACCATGCAGAGAATCTCTCGGCACTAGAAGCCGAGGAATTTAGGTATCTCGCGACGCGGGCACCTACAGAGTGCGGCCTACCAGCTCCATCGAAGGCGCCTCGCCAGAGTCGCTCATAAGCCTCTGCGCTCTGCCCAATACTCAGGGATGGAGGGCCATTGAAACCGGAGCGCGCAGGGAGAGCGAACGCCTCCGTATCGCCGTCCGGCTCGTTGACGTAGATGGTCTGATCCGTCTGGCCCAATACGCGTCCGCACCATGTGGTCCCAGAGCGTGGTACCCCTAACAACAGAACGCGTGACATCCCTGCGAGAATACAGCCGATACAGGATGCCGAGTGCCCCAAGATTCCTGGTCGGCAGGTAGATCAAGTGTCAAGGCCGCCGAAAAATCGAAGTATTGTTTCCACCCTGCTCGGATTCAGAGCCGAAGCCCGCCATCGAGGTAGTCCATGCGAATCCTCTTCTTATCGGGGACTGCCGTGGGTGGTTCCGCAATGAGCACACGTGAGTTGGCGCAGCGTATGGCAGCGCGGGGCCATGAGGTTGATGTGCTCCTCCGGGTTGAGACAGCGCCGAGAAGATGGATGCTCCAGCATCGCCTCGTAAATCTTGCTGTGCGGCTCCCTAGGCTCCTGGCCCAGCCCGTTTGGCGTGTAGCTGGACTGGTAGGGGGAGGGCGCCAGTTGGTCAATGAGTCGCCGATACGTTTGTGGTCGACAATTCTCCCCGAGAACTCGCTTCGGAAATTCTTAAGGGATCAGCCACCCGATGTTGTCGTAGCGGCAAGCGTCGGCCGTATGGCATGGAGAAGTATTAGGAAAGAGTTGAGCGCCGCAGGGATCGCGTCGGTTCTCTACTTGAGAGAGGAGGCCGCGATAGGGCACCTTGATATCTCAAATGCACCTCCAGAACTTTTACTAACTAATGCGGCAACTCTCAGCGAGCGTGCGGCTGCGATCGGTTTTAGAGCGCACTTTGTCCCGTCAGTGGTATCACTAGACGCGATTCGTGTGGATACGAGTAGAGAGGTTGTTCTCTTTATTAACCCGGTTGAGATCTCGGGTAGGGAGGTTGCTGTCGCATTAGCAAGAGAATGCCCGGAGATGCGTTTTGCCTTCGTCGAGTCGTGGCCTCTGAAACCTGAGGAGCGCAGATGGCTTGAGGATGCTCTTAAAGGTCTAGAGAATGTTGAGTTACGCCCGCGCACGGATGACCCGAGTGAACTCTATGGAGATGCAGCAGCGTTACTCGCTCCCTACCTAACTAATGGTCGCCCTCGGGTTGTTCTAGAGGCCCAAGCCAATGGCGTGCCTGTTCTCGGTTCGAGTCTCGACGCACTTGTTGAAGCAATCGGCCCAGGCGGATTAACTGTCGATGCTGATGCGCCGATCGCCGAGTGGGCAAGCGCTCTGCGCTATCTACTTGGCCCGACAAATTACGATGGGTTCGTGTCTGCTGCGCGCACCTACTCTGAGCGCTCTGAGGTAGATCCCGAGACCATCGTTGGCGAGTTCGAGAGACTTCTGCTGGAGCTAGTCGCCACACGAAAGGGGAGCAGTTGAGCACTTCAGGATCATTCTCAGCGGATTCTCTGGTAATAAGTATCGTGATTGCGGCACGCAATGCTGCCGCTACCATCGCTGCGCAATTAGATGCAATCTGTGCACAGGAGACAGCGCTCGCATGGGAGGTTGTCGTTGTCGACGACGAATCTACCGACGGAACCCGAGCAATCGTCGACGAGTATGCGGCAAAGTGGCCCAATATCAGGATGATCTCAGGGCGAGGTCTCGGGGTATCTGCAGCGCGTAACGCTGGAATTAAAGCCTCTAGTGCCCCCGCTATCGTCACCGTAGATGCGGATGATGTCGTGGCACAAGGCTGGCTCTCCGCTATGGCGGCCGCTCTTAACGAGGCTCCGCTAGTCGCTGGGGCTTTAGAGATTTGGTCTCTGAATCCAGCGCGTGTAATCGATACGCGAGGCTCGCGTCTGACACTTGGCCCTGGGTCCTACTCGGGCATTTTTCAGTTTGCTCACTCCTGCAATCTCGGCGTTCAGCGACGCGTGCTCGACACCGTCGGGGGATTCGACGAGTCATTAACTGCAGGCGAGGACATCGAGTTCTCATACCGGTGTTGGCGCAATGGTATTCATCTCGCATACGCGGAGTCAGCGGTGGTTCATTATCGCTATAGAACAACACTGCGAGGCCTCTGGAAACAAGGTATTGCATATGGGCGTATCAGGCCATTGCTGCGAAGGCGCTTTACCGCCGATGGCATCTCTGTTCCACCAGGCAACTCCGCTCGCGCTCTTGTTGGGATAATTAAGCGGACGCCATCGCTGTTCACAGGCAAGGGGCGAGCCAACTGGGTTTTCAATACCGCCGGCGTCATCGGCGAGATTTCTAACAGAGACCGCACCTGATGCAGATAAGCGTTGTGATGCCCATTCGGAACGTTGAGTCCACGCTTGGGGAGGCTCTCGATGCGCTACTTGCACAGGAGTGGAGCGGTGATTGGGAAGTCGTTTTAGTCAATAATCGTTCAACGGACTCCACTCAGGCGATATGCGAGGCGTACGCCTTGAGAGATGAGCGGGTTCGTGTTGTTCAGGCGTCGGAGCGTGACGGCCTCGCGTATGCACGTCAGGCTGGCTTTGACGCGACTACCTCGCCTTTGGTTTTGATATGCGATGGCGATGACGTTGTTGTACCGGGTTGGTTAGCGGCGATGGCTGGTGCATTGGAGCGCGGAGAGGTTGCGACCGGACCCTGCGATGTATCGGTACTGAATCCGGAGTGGCTTGCTAATTCGCGTGGCGTATACCCGCCTGACCGACCACTTGAATGGCAGGGGATATTCCCGATTGCCTCCGGTGGAAATTTCGGAGTTCGTAGAGAGACCTTCATGCGGATTGGTGGGTTTAAGGATGATTTCATAGGAGCGGAGGACCATGAGTTTTCGCTGCGGCTCTTCGTAGCAAAAATCCCGCTCATCTTTGAACCAAACGCTCGGCTCCTTTACAGAATGCGCGGTGAACCCAAGACCTTGTGGCGACAGGGACTCACATACGGTCGCAATCGCCCCAAGTTGCGACGCGAAGTAGCGCGCAGCGGTCTTCGCCCGCCTGGAAGATTTAGTGGATGGCGCTCTTGGGTGCGGCTGCTAACGACACTTCCTCGACTGCGTAGTTCCTCGGGCCGAGCCCAATGGTGCTGGGTAGCAGGAGTGCGCCTTGGGCATCTTCAAGGCAGCATTCGCGACCGAACTGTATTTCTCTAACTGCGTACACTTCTCTAGCTGAGTTAGGACGAGATGGATATCTATTGGTACTGGCCTTACCTGAGGCAAGAGGAGTTAGCGCTCGCAGGCGGAGTGCTGCGTCAGGGAGATCAACTAGCCGTTCACTGCACCGATCGACCCCTTGACCCAATCTCAAGTTCGCTAGAGGGCTGCGAGGTTCTCCCAGCGTTGCCCGGTGTAGATGAGCGCAGTACCGAGGGGAGCATTTCCTGGGGAGTCTCGCGGGCCGCTACATACATCGGGCGCGCTCGTGCCCGTCACAGCGTGCTTAAAGAAGAGACCTTTGACGTTGCGCATGTTATTTATCTGAACCCGTTTGTCGATTGGTTAGCCCTGCGTAGGCTCGCTCAACGTGTTCCCCTTGTCTCGACGGTTCACGACGTAACTCCTCACCAGCGGAGAATGCCGAAGAGGGTTGAGCACTCAATTCTTGCGCGTCAGTACGCCAATGCGGGGACGCTTGTCGTGCATCATGATTGGGTTGCAGAGCGCTTGAGTAGTGAGTTTGAAGTAGATCCAGCGCGAATTAATTACATCCCTCTTCCGGTCTTGCCCGCGCCACTGGTTGTCGAAGATCAGGGGGTTGGCGATGAGGGGGTTGGCGATCAGGGGGTTGGCGATGGAGTTCCGGAGATCCTCTTTTTCGGGACACTAAGGCGAAACAAAGGTGTGGACGTACTGCTCGAAGCGATACGGCTTCTGCCTAAAGAGCAGGAGTTTCGATTAGTGATCGCCGGTAAAGGATTCGCAGAGGTCGAGCAACTGGTACGCGATGCAGCGTCGCGTGACAAGAGAATCGTCGCTGAGATTGGCTATGCAACTGCAGCACGGAAGGCCGCCCTATACGCGCGCTGCAGCGTCAATGTGCTTCCGTATACCTCGTTTGAGTCGCAGAGCGCTGTTCTTCAAGATGCCTATGCGAACTCGACTCCACTAATTGTCTCCGACGTAGGAGCGCTCGGCTCAACGGTGAGATCGGAGGGCACAGGCTGGGTAGTCCCGCCGAGTGATGCCAATGCGTTAGCTGAGGCGATTCTCGAGTCTCTAGGTGATGAAACTGCTGCTAAGCAGGCTGGAGCAAACATGGCCAAGGTCGCATCGCAGCGAACCCCAGCATTGGTAGGGGCAGCGTTACGACGCCTCTACGAAGAGGTTGCTGGTGCACCCCAGTGATTCTTACGGGCGACTCTGAGACGTCTCTTTACGGTTAGTAATTTCAAGACTTGTTTTGACCGTTTCTTGATGCTCACACCGTCACCCCGCGCCCCAAGCCAGGTCAATCCACCAAAGTGCCTGTAATGCGATTGCCATTCTGGCGGCATCTCTGCCCAGTGAAGCCCGCTCTTAACTACCGACGCAAAATATTTCGCTCCTACGTCGTACGCAACCTTCCCACCGAAGGCGTCAGGGTCTTCTTCGTCCTTATATGCAAAGGACTCGTTGACTACCCCGCGTAATTGCTCTAGGTCAAGCATCAGCAACCATGGAGTGGGGCGCTGCGCGAGTCTTCTGCGCGCCCCCGTCTTGGGGTGAACAAATGTCTCTGGCGGGTACTGCATCCGACCACAGACCAGCGCAGCTCCTGTGCTGGCTGCTTGCTCGAGCATGTCTTTAAGCCAATTGGGCGCACGGTACTCAACGTCTGAGTCAGAGAACACTAAGAACCGAGTCGTGCAACTATCAAGCCATTGGTCCAACCAAACTGGATGTCGGCGCCCGCCCTCTGCAACCTCGAGTGAGAGAAAACCATTCTCGGCGAATGCTCTGAGCATCTCTTGTGAACCATCCGTTGATCCGCAGTCACCAACTTTAAGGACCATTGGCGCCCCAGCAAATTCGCGGAGAGTCCTAATACACAACTCCGTTACCGCAGCAGTGTTGAGGCTCGCTACGCAAACAGTCACCGACGCGTTTGAATCTGGCTCCATTACTCAGGCTTGGGATAGAGCGGATCTGATGGATTACGGCTCTGGCGCGACTTGCCGGTAAGTACTTTGCGGAGCCCTCTAATAGGTCGCCCGAGATACTTGTTGTATGAGGATCCGAGGCGCGTTGCCGATTGCTCTGCGCGGGTGAGAGGTACTTCGTGAATCAACTCAGGGCGTGCTCGAGCGGTGACTGCCGCCTGCCAGGCTTCCGGCGGAATCTCCGGGGCGAGAAATGAGAGGTGCGAGTAGAGGTACTCCCAGTCGGTCGCGAACCTCGGGAATAAGAGGAGCGTGTGGGCGATGTCGTACTTAGCGAGCGTGAACATCAATTGATAATTGAGCAGCGCAAGACTCTCTTGCTGCTTAACGGCGTTGGTGGTGCCAAAAAGGCCCCCCATTGCGTGGAGGTTGGATCCATATTTGGTGGCTCTTACGCGACTCGCAGATGCAACTGCGAGGTCGCGCATTGGAATGATCACGTGCTCAACTGTTACGTCACCGTTAGCAAGAATCGCGTCGAGGCGTCGGCTGAGGTTTGGGCTCTTCACAATCCGAGGGGCAGTCGGCGAATCGAGTCGCGTCTCCAAGCCTGCATGGGTCGTCTCGTCAATAGGCGTCTCAGACGTGAAACCCGTATCTAGGCCGAGGTCAGTAAGGATCTGGACAAGCAGCGTGGTGCCAGACCGCCCGGTGCCGGTAATGACTATTTTGGGTTCGGGGACTGATGTCGTAGGGCTCATGTAGATGGCGACCTAGGGGGCTGGCCTATCGAAGCGTCGTCGCCCATGGAGTGTTCGTCCCTGCTCGTTCGCTCCGGATGAATGATCAGCGAGAATAGTTTGCGGCGCGATCCGGAGAGACTCCGATGCTCGCTTCGCGCTCGCCAGAGTTCTCGGCGACTCATGCGGAGTTGTCTGCGCATTTGTATGAGCTCAAGGCTTAATGGAGACGGCTCCATAGCGGCTGGTGGCGAGAAGGATTCGTGGACTCCGCGGGTCTCCTGAAGGGCAGCGAATAGTGCCTGCTGTGATGGGGTTGCGCTTGGGTGCGAGAAATGCTCGGAAGAATGGTGGTGCCGCTGATCCGCGCGCAACTCCATATCTGTGCTTGCCGGATCCTTTAGAGGGACTCCCCATCCCGTGAGAGTGGCTGCAAGTTCGGTCATGATCTCTGACTGCTTTTGAACCAAGTCTGAGTATGCAAATACGACTGTTCGGAGTCCGGAGGCAGAGCGAAGTGCATCCGAGTTGTAGCGCTCCCAAAGTGCAAAAGAGAGGCCTGGGCCGAATCCATTTCGAGTATCTAAGGACGCCCAGACTTCTTCAGGGTGCCTATAAATAATGATTGCGATCGGATCAGGGCCTAGATACTTACGCCAAAACGGGAGGGTCAAAGACGCGCGCGGATCTTTCCAGAGCAGCACCTCGGGGGATCCGTACTCTGAGATAGCGGCCAACGCGCCTGCATCAACCTCTGCGACCCGCTCTAAGGACTCCCAACCCTCGGGCATGATCCCCGGGCAGTCCCACGCTCCGTCAAACCTCTCAAGTAGAGCGTCGCACTGCGAGCGCATTGCCGCTCGTTCCCAGTATTCACCGACATCCTCTAAGGGCCCAAGCGCTCCACCGAGCAAGTTGAGCGCGCGAGTTATTGCAGATGTGCCACTCCGGTGCATACCAAGAATAACTATTGAGGTCATATTCAGATCCGTTTAAACGCCATCATTTGCTGACCGCGAGGGTGTCCCCAGTCTCCGATGTCCTCAACCTCTAATGGAAGGTTCTCGCACATACGTACAAAGTCTTGAGGGGAGTAATGATACGGATTCTCATCTGCGAAGGTCCGTACTGATACGCGTCCCTCAAGGCATGGCTGCTGAATCGGAGTGAATCGCTCCGGTCCTTCTGGGCCACGGAAGAATGTTGCATAGAACACGCCCCCAGGAGCTAGCACCTCGCTTACGTTCGATAAGCAGTGCCAGATCGAATTGATCGGTAGGTGAGTGAAGACCGATTGCGCTATTCCAGCGTCGAACTTCTCACCAAAGTCAACCTCAAAAGTAGTTGTTGCCCTAAGGCGTGCACCCTTGCTATCAAGGTTGTCCTCTTTTAGTTGGGCGATACCTCCGGCGATCATGCCTTCGTCAATGTCGACGCCGCAGTAATGGCCATCGTCTAGATGCTTGACAAAATGACGACCTGCCCTGAGAACACCACAGCCGACATCGAGGAAGTAAGACTCGGGAGTGAGACCCTGCTCAATCAAGAAGTTGAGCTGCAGGCTCCCCATCTCATCCCAGAGACCACCAACTCTGCGGCGCAGCTCAGTACTCGATCGCGGTGGCCGGATCGCGTCAGATGCGGACTGCAGGGTTCTGGCTATAGATCCACGTATCCGACGCCCGTAGGACTGCCACCGATTCATCTGTATTCCTCCTGGGGTGTTTCTCGGGTTGTGTCCCGGGTTGTTTCTCGGGGTCTTGTACGGGGTAGATCATCGCCTATTTAAAGGGGGTACTTGGACCGTTTAAAACGGATTTCTGTTAAGGCTGGTTGCGGCGAAAATGGCTCAAGGCAGCCACAAAGCGATCTAGACGCATCCTCGAGCGCTCGCTCCTGAGACGTTGTCGTCTAAAGCGCTGAACCTGCGCGGGGGTTCCAGCCCAGGCACTTGACTCTTCGTAGCCAAGCTCCACTAGGAGGTCTCCGGCAGTGTCATTGAAAGCAAGGATCTCGGCGCTGCTCCATTGAGTGCGCCAGGACCCGGCGCCACCCTTGCCGAAGAATCCAGCCGGCTCGGTGCGCTGACTTGCAGCCGCTGCGAACTCGCCCCCGATGACTATTGATGACTCACCCTGGGTCATTTTGTCTAGGGCAAACGCCTTCAGTATTCCTTCGCAGTCCTGGATGGTTGCCGCTATCCCAATATGGGCAAAGACACGCTCAAGCGTTGATGCGCCGTCGGATTGAATATCTTCATACCTAACCTCGAGGTAGTTATCGCTACCTGCAGCGGCGCTCGCACCTCTGGTGTGCTCACTCCAGACCTCACTCGCGCGAGTGACGGTCTTGGGCGCCCACCAGCCGCCCCAACTATTGCCAGAGGCGACTAGCGAACTAGCGACATCGCGTCCGTCGCGAATTAGGTGAATGATTTTTGCGTTAGGGGCGAAGAGGGAGATAGAACTCGCGCAGAGGCTGTGGGATGGGGTTTTCTCAACGACAACCTCGGATCCAGGTTTGAGTGCAGATGAGTTGGCGATTACGCGATTAACCAAATCGTTTCCGATATCAGCAAACTCGCTCGCGGTGAGCACGCTATGCAAGCCCTTGAATCTGCGTTGCTCAATTCCTGCTTGCCCCCCTCGAGTTTCACGCTCCCATGATTCCAAGAAGGGCTGAAGGAACTTGCTAAATAGATCAGTCTCTTGAGGTGTAGCGACCAATGGGTGAGCGCCCAACATTTGTTGCAGCCACGTCGTGCCGGATCTGGGAGCTCCGATAAGTAAGGCGAGTTTGGCTGTTCGTGTCATGCGGCAGCCTCTGCCTTTGAATCTCTATTCTGGCCAGCCAGTAATGCGGCAGCTCCGCGTAGCAGAAAACGTGCTCGTTGAAAAATATTTGCCCCAGGGTCTGTCACCGCGTGGAAGAGGAACCATGTTGCCATTCTCCGCTCGCCGCTTCGAAGTAGCGAGATGCCAATGTCGTAGGCATCTTGTGGGCGGCCGTGGGCTCCGAGCAACCAGAGAGTAGGTAGGTGTTGCTCTAGAACAGTGAGGTGCGCCTTCCATTGGCGCTCACGTGCTCGGCTCACGCTGTCGGAACGGATTCGGTACCAAGCCAATGGCTCCGGAATCAACTCGGCTGCCGCGCCTGCGAGCACGAAGCGCGTCCAGAGGTCGTAGTCTTCCGTCCCCCAGAGCTGTTCGTTTAGTCGCCCACCAACGAGGTCCAAGAGCCTGCGATCAAATACCGCTGAGACGAAGACGAAGTTTCTCTTTGCAATCTCCTGCAGCTGGTTAGCGCGATCAGGGAATGGGTAGCGCTGGTAGCCACCGTAGTAACGCTTGTTGGTTCGCTGATTCTCCTCGATAAGGAACGCATCGGTAGTGACAAATCCAATCTGGGGATCCGACTGAAGTACCTCGACGCATCGCTCTAAGCGACTTGGCATCCACTGGTCGTCGGCATCAAGCAGGGCGATGATTGCGCCGCGAGCAGCCGCGAAACCTGTATTGCGTGCCCCCGCTGGCCCGCGGTTTTCTTGTTCGATGACGACAACTGGGTCCCCATAGGCGCGAGCAATTTTGACAGTGGCATCTGTGGAGCCATCGTCGACAACGATTATCTCTAGAGGGCGGTATGTCTGCGCAATAATCGAGTCGATGGTCTCCGCTAAGTACTCCTGCGCGTTGAAAGCAGGAACGATGATCGAGACGAGAGGCTGGTGGGGAGACTGGTTCGGAGACTGGGCCAATCTGGGGACCTCAGTCACTTACTGTCCATTGGGCCTCAACAAAAACTGGTGAGAGTCGAACAATGGCCTTGGGGGTTGCGTCAAGGAGTCTTCCGCCCTCGACCAATAGTGGTCCAATAGGTTGCCAAGGAGTTATCTCGCGCCCGGTCTTAACCTCAAAAGCTGCAAACCAAATGAAGTAGCCGCCCGCCGGTAATGGAATGCCTGCGAAGTCAACTGCTACGTGGGTCTCTCCTTCAGAGACGCGGATTCCCTCCTTGCGCACAGCAAAAATTGGTGTAGCTGCGCCTTGGCTCACCCCTATAAAAAAGTTTGCGTGCTTTGCCTGCGGCGCTGTTACATCGAAGCTCACAGAGCAAGGACCAGAGGTTGTAATAGCGCCTCCGCTTCCACCAAAAGTAGTGAAGTTGGAGATTCGAATCTCGCCCTCCAATTCAATCTTGGATGCGGCCTCCTTCTCTATTGCAGTGCGGTACCCGGCTAGCACTTCATCGACGGGGCCATCGGCCTGCATCGTGCCATCGGCGAGCCAAATTGCTCTGCTTGCAGTCGCCCCGACAGCAGCTAGGTCGTGCGAGACGAGGAGGAGGGTGGTACCGGAATGTAGAACTGTGCGCATGCGGTCAAGACATTTCTGCTGGAACATCTGGTCGCCTACAGCGAGAACCTCATCGACAATGAGCACACTCGGCTCGAGAAAAGCTGCAATCGCAAAACCAAGTCGCGTCTTCATTCCGCTCGAGTAGAACTTCACTTGCCTGTTGATTGCATCCTCGAGCTCAGCGAAGGCAACGATTTCGTCGTATTTCCGCGCCAACTCTGATTTGCCGAGTCCAAGCAGTGTCCCAAACACGCTTATGTTTTCTTTGCCTGTTAATTCTGGGTGGATCCCGCTTGCGACCTCGATCAAAGCGCCGATGCGCCCCTCAACAGCGACCCTCCCTGTATGCGGGAACATAACTCCTGAGATGATTTTTAGGAGCGTTGATTTACCTGCTCCGTTTGAGCCAACGAACCCTACGGATTCTCCAGGCTCGATCTTGAAGTCGATCTCGCGCAGCACCCATCGCCACTGAGCTGCATCCTCACGCCCTGAGACTCGGCGACCCAGACGTGAAACGTGGTCGCGTAGTAGCCGCCGGCCTCTATCGCTGCGGAAACGCTTCCAGACATGATCAATAGTTACGGTGCCCTCAGGAGACATCTGCGAATCCTGTCTCTAGGCGCTTAAACAAGAGAAAACCACCAACTAGATAGAGAAGCGATGATCCTGCCGCAAGGAGTGTGTAGGTCGGATTTGGTGCTTGGTTATAGAAGAGGCATGCGCGCAGCCCGTCAACGACACCTGCAATGGGGTTGATCGCCATTGTAAGTGCTCGAAATTGTGTTGGAATTTGAGAAATTGGGTAGAGAATCGGCGTAAGGAATAGCCCGAGTTGCAGTATGAGGGGCAGCCCACTGCGAAGATCTCGAACGTAGACGGTAAGTGCAGATACTGCGAGGGCAATTGCAACCGTTGCTGTAACGAGAATTAGTACAAGCACAGGGAACCAGTAGAAGGTGCTCGATGGCCACCGCCCCGCAGCGAGGAATAGAAGAGGAAGCAGAGCGGTAGACGCGATCGCGTCGACCCCTGACGAGCAGACCTGCGAGAGCGGGAACACTTCGCGAGGGGCGTAGACCTTATTAAGGAGAGGGTTTCCAACAAGGCTAGACCCAGCGCTTGATACTGAGCTCGAGAAGAATGACCAAGCGGTGAGGCCGACATATAGGAATAGAGGCCGAGGTACTCCGCCGGTACTAAAAGTGGAGTTACCGACTCGATTTAGAAGAAACGTGAACAC
>CAFAAH010000005.1_pt1 | contig 15275 bp, 16 predicted proteins | sample 7267521 | NCBI WGS metagenome assembly CAFAAH01 (sample SAMEA6813982, study PRJEB35770) | freshwater metagenome | biome: Freshwater; feature: Freshwater reservoir; material: water | place: Czech Republic | collected 2017-08-18 | depth 30m m
ACCTCGCTCTCGATGTGTAGTGCCGCTATGCGTTGACGCATCTGCGCATCGCTGCTTCCCCCGCTTGCGCGCACGATGTCTATTAAATCTCCCGCTGTGGGGCCGCGCCCCCATAACGCACCTTCTCCTGATAGCGAGACCCTCTCGTTGCCGAGAGTTACCTTGGCGAGTCGCCAGCCATCATTTATATCGCCGACAACATTGGCGACTGGAATGCGAACATCTGTGAAGAAAACCTCGTTGAACTCGTGCGTGCCGGTCATCTGAACGAGCGGCCGCACCTCAACGCCGGGTGAGTGCATATCGAGAATGAAGTATGTAATGCCGCTCTGATTGCTCGCTTCAGGGTCGGTACGCGCCAAGAGAATTCCCCAGCGGGCTACATGGCCAAGCGTCGTCCAGACCTTCTGTCCATTAACGATGAACTCATCTCCATCGCGCACAGCTGTCGTGCGGAGTGATGCAAGGTCGCTCCCTGCGCCGGGCTCGCTAAAAAGTTGGCACCAGAGCTCTGACCCATCAAGGATTCCAGGCAGCCACTTCTCGTGCTGCTCAGGCGTTCCTGCAACGAGGAGAGTGGGGCCAGCCCAACCAATCCCGATCGGGTTCATTGGTCTCGGTGCATTGCGAGATCGCAGTGCCTCGTCGATCTGAATCTGCTCTGCGGCGGAGGCCTCTAGACCCCAGGGTCTCGGCCAATGTGGGGCTGCAAAACCGCTCGCAGCGAAGCGGCGCAGCCACTCCTTTGGGAACTCGCCTTCCGGGGCGAGCTCATCCATGAGCGCTGTGATCGCCTCGCCAACACCCATAGAGTCATGTGTGGCATCTATTGGGGAATCGCTCCCCACCATTTGGGATGAATCTGCGCTCCGGCTGCTTGCTCCTTGAGTCATTTGCGCGAGGTTACGCGCTATTCACCTGTGGAGTGCGACGATGGAGCCATGGTGCCCGATGCAGAGAAGGATTTAGGCATGCCTCAGGTGCCCATGGATGATCAGGTCGCTTCTCTAGCGCTGAGCCCGGATGCTTTCGGCACCTATGTGCATATCCCTTTCTGCTCCCACCGCTGCGATTACTGCGACTTTGCAACATGGGCTGATCGCTCTCACCTCATTGATGACTACGTAGATGCATGTGTAAAAGATATTGAGCGGCAGCGCAGCGAGGGCCTTCGTGATGCGACAAGCATATTTTTTGGTGGAGGCACACCCTCACTATTAAGCGGCGCTCAACTTGCGCGCATTCTCGATGCGATTCCGCGTACACCTACTGCCGAGATAACAGTCGAGTGCAATCCAGATGCAGCTGATGCGCAGCGTTTGGACGCGTATGCCCAAGCTGGAGTCAATCGATTGTCGTTTGGAGTTCAGTCAATGGAGCCGCGTGTACTCGCAGCCCTAGGCCGTACTCATAATCCCGAGAATGTCTTTGCTGCAGTTAGTAATGCACGCGCTGCCGGCATTAAACGCTTAAATCTTGACCTCATCTATGGAACGCCCGGAGAGTCGATAGATGATTGGCGAGCCTCTCTTGAGGGGGTAATTGCACTAGCTCCGGAGCACATCAGTGCCTATGCATTGACAGTTGAGCCAGCCACGCCATTTGGGCAACGCGTTGCAAGCGGTGAAGAGGGACCTGATGACGACCGCCAGGCAGATTCGTACCTTCTAGCCGAGGGTTTACTCAAAGCTGCGGGTTACAACTGGTATGAGATCTCAAACTGGTCGTTAGCGCAAGAAGAGTGCCGACACAATCTTGTCTACTGGCTCGGAGGAGATTTCGCGACAGTTGGTTGCGCTGCTCACGGTCACAGCGACGGGCGCAGGTGGTGGAACGTGCGCACTCCCGAGAAGTTCATCGAGCGCATTGAGGCGGGTCGAGATGCCATCTCAGGATCCGAAGAGATTGAGGCGGGTCTGCGATTGGAGGAGGCATTCTCGCTTCGACTCCGAACGCGTGCCGGCGTTATCCCTAATGAGGCGGCGGACTCAGTGGTAAATGACCTCATTGAAGGGGGTCTAGCCAAGTGGGCTCCGAACTCAGCGGGGGTTGTTGGTGCAGGAGAATCAGGCTCAGGGCGCTCCCTAGTGCTCACCCCGCAGGGCCGCTTGGTAGCAACAGATGTGACCGCAAGGTTGCTTCTCGCCGGTGCAGCAGTTAGGTAAGCATTAGCAGTCGGTAGACTCGACTGCTAGTAGCTCCCCGTCGCTTCGTCGGGTTTGCTGCATTTGGTTCGGTTAATGGCTTCGGTTATCTCAGTAGACCAGTCATATAGGTAAGTCGGGAGGTGTTGGAGATGGGTGTTGATGAGCGCAGGGGAGCAGTACTACGCGCGATCGTTGAAGAGCACATCCAGACAGCTGCACCGGTGAGTAGCCAAGCTGTGGCGCGTGCCAGCGGCCTCAGCGTCTCGAGCGCAACCGTGCGCAATGACATGACTGCTCTTGAGAGAGATGGTTATGTAAGCCAGCCACACACATCGGCGGGGCGCGTGCCCACCGATCGAGGGTATAGGTACTTCGTAGATCGCTTCGCTGACCCCTCCGCTATTGAGGGCCTCGGAATCAATCATCAAAGAGCAGTCTCAGAGTTTTTTCGTGGCACCCATAACGCACTCGAGGAGCTCCTGCATGAGACGAGCGGGCTTCTTGCGCGTATTACTCAGCACGCTGCAGTTGTTGTTGGGCCGCCGGCTGAGAGCGCGCGAGTGCGGCGGGTCGATCTAGTGCCGCTTCAGCAAGGGCAGGTGCTAGCGATTGCAGTTCTCTCAAACGGCGCAGTAGAGCGTGAGTTGCTCGATGTTGACCCAGACCTATCTATTGAGAGCATTCTCGCTGCCGAACGCGCCTTAGCGAGCCTTCTTAACGACTCAACACTGCATTCCCCGCCGATGCCTAGCCCTACTGGTGATGCTGCAACAGACGCTCTTGTTAACGCTGCGCATGTAGCACTGCACCGCCGGGCTGAGCACGCTGACCCGCTCTATGTAGGTGGAGCGAGCCGCATCGCACAGGAGCAGGATGCTTTCGCTACAACTCGAACTGCAGCGACGCTCCTTGAGTTATTGGAGCAGCAAGTTGTTGTGGTCTCGCTAGTTCGCGATCTCCTCGAGTCTGGTGTGACTGTGAGTATTGGCGCTGAGCACAGCATCGACGAACTGCGCGATTGCTCTCTAGTGCTTGCCCCTTATCGAATAGAGGGTGAGGTTGCGGGCACAGTCGGAGTTCTTGGCCCAACCCGTATGGATTATCAACATGCCCTCGCAGCCGTAGCAACGGTCTCGCAGCAACTCGGTTCGCTTCTTTCAAAGTGAGTATCTGATGGACCCTTATGCACTTCTCGGGGTGTCGCGCGACGCGACACAGGACGAGATCAAACGCGCCTACCGCAAGCAAGCACGTAACCTGCATCCGGATGCCAACCCAGGAGACTCCGCGGCAGAGGAGCAGTTCAAGCAAGTAACTCACGCATATGAACTCGTCGGCGATCCAGAGCGCCGGAGACGTTTCGATCAGTTCGGCGATGGCGGATCCAACTCCGGAGGCGGCGGGCAAGACCCATTTGGCTTCGGGGATATTTTTGGAGCGTTCTTCGGAGGCGACTCATTCGGTGGGCGTCGCGGTGGGCCGCAGCGAGCCCCTGATGCAGAGGCGATTCTTGATCTAGACCTATCTGAGGCTGCCTTCGGCATTACAAGGCGGGTTGAGATTGAGCTCATGACCGCGTGTGATGAGTGCGACGGGTCCGGGTGTGCACCGGGAACTCATCCCTCTACCTGCACTGATTGTGGAGGAGCCGGAGAGGTGCGCCAGGTGCGGCGCTCGATCCTTGGCCAGATTGTGACTGCAGCCCCATGTCACCGCTGCTCGGGGCTAGGAACAATTGTGCCGAGCCCGTGTACACATTGCGGCGGAGTTGGAGTAGTGCGTGGGACGCGCACGTTAGAGGTTGAGGTTCCACCAGGAATAGATAGCGGTCAGCGACTGCGTCTAACTGGTCGCGGGCCATCGGCGCCGCGCGGAGGGCCTAACGGCGACCTATACGTGACCATCCGCGTTCGGTCGCACGCGACGCTGCGCAGAGAGGGCTACGACCTCATACAAGTCTGCAGGATTCCAATGACTAGTGCGGCACTCGGTACGCACCTAACAATCACGACTCTTGATGGAGATATTGAGATAGAGGTACCACCAGGAACTCAGCACGGCTCGGTGTTCAGAGAGCGCGGGCGCGGTATTCCGGTTCTTCAGGGGAGAGGGCGCGGCGACCTATTAGTGCAGGTAGATGTAGCGATTCCGCAGCGACTCAGCGATGAGGAGTCAGATGTACTGCGTCGCTTCGCAGAGATGCGCGGCGAGGAAGTAACTAGCGTTGATGAGCATGGTTTCTTCTCAAGGCTTCGCTCGGCATTTCAGTAGCGTGCGCGTACTAATGACTACTTGCACATGTTGAGTCTCTGGTGTGCATCTGTTGAAGCAGCCGCCCATGTCTTTGTCTCTACCGACGAGATCTCTCGGGGCAGCGATCTGATCGAGATCTCAGGGGACGATGGACGCCACCTATCGCGTGTTCGCCGCATCGGCGTGGGTGAGGTAATTACCGTCGCCGATGGTGCAGGGTTGTGGCGCGTTACAGAGGTCGAGTCGGTAACAAATTCGTCCGTCTTTCTTTCGCCGACGACTGAGATTTATGTAGAGCCAGTCGCCACGCCGCTCCTCACAGTTGCCTTCGCACCGGCTAAAGGAGACCAACCTGAGTCTGTCGTGGCGTCGCTTACCGAACTCGGTGTAGATGTGATCATCCCCGTCATCACTAAGAGAACAGTCCTGAGATGGACAGGGGATAGGGCAGAGAAGGCAGGGGAGCGCCTACGGCGAATAGCGCGTTCGGCGAGCGAGCAGTCTCGAAGGGCCCGACTCCCCGAGGTGATGGATCCTCAGCCACTTGCTCGCCTAGCTGGGTCTAGTGGGCTAGTAGTTGCAAGTAGGGACGGCGGCTCGGTTGAGTCCTTAAAGGAGCCTGGACCTAGTGGTTGGATACTCCTCATAGGCCCTGAGGGTGGGCTTGAGGCCGAGGAGACCGCCAGCCTTGGAGAGGTTGAGAGCCTCTGCGTAGGCCCGCATATTCTCAGGTCTGCCACCGCTCCGATAGCGGCTGCCGGGATGCTCTGGTCGCGAAGATTTTAAAATTCAACAAAATTGGGTACAATCCCCACCCAGCGTGAGCAAAAAGGTCTAAGGTTTCGCCCTACTGCTGAGGCATACAAAAGTAAGCAGTGAAGAGTTTGAGAAAAGTTCGAGAATCATTTGAGCCGGCAAGTAAGAGTCCGCAAGGGGGGATAGGCGTTGAGCGAGACTGGGGTAGGTACTCGACTTAGAGCTATTCGACGTCAAAAGGGAATGTCCCTTCACGATGTTGAGGCTCGGTCTTCTCAGGAGTTCAAGGCCTCAGTCCTCGGCGCCTACGAGCGCGGCGAACGCGCTATCTCTGTACCTCGCCTAATGCGTCTTGCTGAGATCTACGAGGTCCCAGCTGACACTCTCCTTCCACGGGATGCTGAGACGGTCATTGATCTCACTGAGACTGAGTCCATTAATCAGGGATTCACTATTGACCTAACTCAGTTGAGTGACAGTGATGACCCTGAGGCAGCTGTACTCGCTAGGTACGCAGCAACAATTCAGCTGCAGCGTCAAGATTTCAACGGACGTCTATTGACTATTCGTCGCGATGACATGCGAGTGCTCGCAGCAGTATTAGGGCGTCGCACTGAGGATCTACCTACACGCCTAGACCAGCTCGGTCTTCGCGCCTCAGCCTGACCCGCACTGCGCCAGCCTCTCCGGCTACCCTCAGCACACCGTGACTCTCTCTAATACCCACATCAAAGTGCTCGTGCCGGGGAATCATTTGATGCTCGATCTCCTTGGTGAGCGAGATGAACTCCTCCGTCTCATAGAGGGAGCATTCAACGTCTCCATCCTCGTGCGCGGAAACGAAATTAACGTCACAGGGGATGAGGCCGAGGCCGCCAGAGTCGCACTTCTCTTCGAAGAGTTAGTGCTTCTACTTGAGAGAGGGCACCAACTTGATAGCGAGAGTCTCGGGCGGACAGTGCAGATGTTGAAGGCAGACCAGAGACCTACAGACGTGTTCGCGACCGAGGTTGTAAAGGGGCGCCGCACCGTTCGCCCTAAAACCGCAGGGCAGATGCGTTACGTCGAGGCCGTTCGAGACAACACGATCACATTCGCGATTGGGCCCGCAGGTACTGGCAAGTCTTATTTAGCAGTTGCTCTAGGCGTGCAGGCTCTGCTCGCTAAAGAGGTGACTCGCATCATCTTGACCCGCCCCGCTGTTGAGGCAGGGGAGAGGCTCGGTTTTCTTCCAGGCGACATGATGGCCAAGGTAGACCCTTACCTCAGGCCGCTCTATGACGCGCTGTACGACATGCTCGAGCCAGAGACGGTTAGTCGCTTCATTGAGAAGGGCGTTATTGAAGTTGCTCCACTTGCATATATGCGGGGGCGCACGCTCAACGACTCGTACATCATTCTTGACGAGGCACAGAACACGACCCCTGAGCAGATGAAGATGTTCCTCACTCGCCTTGGGTTCGGCTCCAAGATCGTGATTACTGGTGACGTTACCCAGATCGACTTGCCCGGCGGATCGCAGCGATCAGGCCTCCAGAGCGTTCGACCATTTCTCGACGGCATAGATGGACTCGCGTTTATTGATCTAGAGAGTGCGGATGTCGTGCGCCACCGCATAGTTGCCGACATTGTTGATGCCTACGAACGGAACTCGAAATGATTGAGGTCTTTGCCGCAGATGAGCAGAGCGAAGTAGAGATTGATGTACTGCGTTGGACGCGTCTTGCGCGCCTAGTAATCGCCGAGGAGCACGTTCCAGGCGATGCTGAACTCTCTTTGATTTTTGTTGATGTCCAGTCGATGACGGACTTAAACGTGCGCTTCCACGAGGGGACCGGCCCCACCGATGTGCTGGCTTTCCCAATGGATGACGACATCGTCATTGGTGGGCGCCAACCCGATCAAGGAGGGCGAGGCCCAGGTGCACCCGCGGAGGCAAGTGAACCTCCTGCACTCATCGGCGATGTTGTTGTCTGCCCCCGAATCGCTCAGGCTCAGGCCCCCGAGCATGGATTCACCACCGATGAGGAGATTGCGCTCCTCGTAGTGCATGGGGTTCTGCACCTCCTTGAGTACAACCACGAAGAGCCCGGAGAGGCTGCAGTAATGCAGCAGCGGGAGCGTGAACTTCTAGCCCGCTTTAGCGAGACCGAGCGATTTAGTCCGGATGAAGCGAAGAATGCCGATGAGAAACTTTCATAGGTAGGATGACCCTCAAATGAATCATCTAGCTAACCCCAAGACGCCTCGGCCAGCCATAGCGCTCGCCCTGCTATCAGTTTTCACGAAGAACGTAGAGTCGAATTTTGGTGAGTCCAGTTGACCAATGTTGAGTGGCTGATGCTCGGAGGAATAGTTCTCCTATTCCTTTTCTCAACGCTGTTGGCCCTCTCCGAGACGGCCTTCACACGTACTAATCGAATTCGCGCTATTGCACTAGAAGAAGAGGGCAAGCCGGGTGCGGCTCGCCTTGTGGTGATGCTCCAGCACCCGGAGCGCACCCTTAACTCGCTGCTCTTCTTGCTTCTCCTTTCGCAACTCACAAGCGCGTCGTTGCTCGGTGTTGTGCTTGAGCGCAAGGCAGGAAGCGCTGGATTGGTCATTGGTTTAGCGCTACAAATCGTTGTCTATTACGTGCTTGGTGAGGTTGCTCCTAAGACCTATGCAATCCAGCACCCTGAGCGCGCAGCCCTTCGAGTCTCCGGGTTCCTTTACGCGATAACGAATTTCTGGCCACTGCGGAAGATGTCGAGAGGGCTAATCGGCCTTGCCAATATTCTGCTCCCCGGTAAGGGCTTAAAAGAGGGGCCGTTCGTCACGGAGCAAGACCTTCGTATGATGGCCGACGTAGCTGCAGAGGATGCTGAGATTGAGCATGACGAGCGCGAGTTAATCCACTCCATTTTCGAGTTTGGTGACACTGTCGTGCGCGAAGTTATGACTCCTCGCCCAGACATGATCGGGATTGAGGTTGAGTCAACTCTCGAGGCAGCACTAAATACGGCGATAAATGAAGGACTCTCAAGACTCCCGGTATACGAGGGAACTACTGACGAGGTCGTAGGGATTATTTACCTGAAGGACCTAATCCGTAGGTCGAGGTCTTCGGAGAGCCCAGCGACTGTGCGCGAGATGCTTCGCCCTGCAAAATTCGTGCCTGAGCAGCAGAAAGTTGCCAAGCTTCTAAAGGACATGCGTACTGAGCGCTTCCATATGGCGATGGTTGTGGATGAGCACGGCGGTACTGCCGGGCTAGTGACTCTCGAGGACCTCGTCGAGGAGATTGTCGGAGACATCACCGACGAGTATGACGCTGTTGAGCCGAGCCTCGAGCGGCTAGAGGGCGGCGGGATCCGTGCCCCTGGGAATACGCCGATCGATGAAGTTGGTGAGGCGCTCGATATGGACCTCCCCGATGAAGAGTCCGACACGCTTGCCGGGCTTGTTTTTAATGTTCTTGGGCGTGTCCCAGAGCAGGGTGAGGAGTTCCCATTCCAGAACTTCAAGTTCAGAGTGGAGCGAATTGAACGGCGACGAATAATGAGCGTTGTCATCGTTCCCCTCCTACCCATCGTTACGGCTGATGAGGCTAACTAGTGAATGATTCGAGTAACAGAGACCAGCCAATTGAGCCAGTAGAGCCGATATTTCGTAGTGGATTTGTGAGCCTTGTCGGGCGTCCCAATGTTGGAAAATCAACACTCGTAAACAATGTGGTTGGGCGCAAAGTATCCATAGTCTCTGACAAGCCCCAGACAACCCGAACAAAGATCCGTGGGGTACACACGACATCTTCTAGTCAGATTGTTCTGCTCGATACCCCCGGTATTCATAGGCCTCGAACTCTCTTAGGGGAGCGGTGTAATGAGCGCTCCGTGCAGACTCTGCGCGAGGTCGATGTTGTCTGCCTGCTAGTTGAGGCCGACTCGCCGATCGGTCCGGGAGACAGATTTATCGCCAACCTCGTCAAGGAGTCGCGCACTCCTGCGATCCTTGTCGTCAACAAAGTTGATCTAGCTGATGCCGCGGCGGTTGCTAAGAGACTCAGCGACTCATCGGGCCTAGCGGATTTTGCGGCATTTGTGCCGATCTCGGCACTCACAGGAGATGGCGTAGACCTCCTTGTGGCTGAGATCAATGCGAGGCTCCCTGAGGGCCCCGAGTACTACCCAGGCGGCGTGGTTACAGACCAGCCTGAGGCCGTTCTCGTTGCCGAGCTCGTGAGGGAGAAGCTGCTCGCAATTGCCCGTGAGGAGTTGCCGCACTCAATAATGGTTACTGCAGAGGCCTTCGAGGAGGAAGAGCAGGAGTCTTTCAACCGGCGAGGTCGCAAGGTTGAAGGTAGTGAAGAAGGTAGTGAAGAAGGCGGCCAAGACGGGGAGTCGAGTGCCCCAGAGAAGGAAGAAATCCTTAGATTCCGGGTCACAATCCGTGTGGAGCGGGATTCTCAGAAGGGGATTGTGATCGGTCACAAGGGCTCGGTGCTACGCGATGCGGGCACCGCCGCACGCGTTGAGGCCGAGCAACTCCTTGGTGCTCGGGTCTACATCGAGAACAAGGTCAAGGTGGACCCCAACTGGCAGCGCAGAGGGCATGCCCTCGACAGGCTCGGTCTCTAGAAAGAACCGGTCGGTCCCATAGCAGAACTTTGCTCTCGGGAGTGTGATTTAGAGCTGTGATTTACGGCTCCATCTTTTAGTCAACAGAGTGCCTAATTCGCTCCCCTACAAGTTGCCGTTTCAGTGCCGTTCGCCGCTAGAGTCCTCAACGCGTAAGGGAAGTATGACCCGGGGATTAGAGCGTCACCGGCTACCAAACGCGTGAGGATGACGGAATGAGTCGATTGCTCGGGTTGAGGAAGGTGCGCCGAGGCGCACTGATTCTTGCTGCCCCATTATTTCTGGCGGCCTGCGCAAACGAGAACGGCCAGAACCCAATGAACCCCGCCGGTGAGACGGCGAAGAAGATCGACAACCTAATCAATCCGATCTTCATCATCGCTATAGCGGTTGGAATCGGCGTCGTCGGGATGACGCTCTTCATTGCGCTTCGTTTTCGCGATAAGGATGGAAAGCGCAACCCTAAGCAGACACATGGAAACTCTGTGCTTGAGATTGGCTGGACAATTCTTCCGGCACTGATTCTCGCAGTTATTGCTGTACCAACAGTCGCAACAATTTTTGAACTTGCAAAGACTCCACCGAAAGCCGAGGCCCTGCAGATCACAGTGGTCGGTAAGCAGTGGTGGTGGGAGTTTCAATACCCGAAGGGTCAAGCCAAGTTTGGTATTGATACTCCGGTAGTTACCTCGACGATGATGCACGCTCCGGTTGGGGCAAAGATCACGGTGCGCGAGCAGTCAGATAACGTTCTTCACTCCTTCTGGGTCCCCGAGCTTGCTGGTAAACGAGACGTAGTTCCCGGGCGAACCAATGTGCTCTCTTTCTCAGCCTCAGAAAAGCCTGGGGTGTTTCGTGGAGCCTGTGCTGAGTACTGCGGGTTGTCTCACGCAAACATGAAGTTCTGGGTAATCGTCGACTCCAAGGCCGATTTTGCCAAGTGGATAGCCGGCCAGAAGAAGGGCCCAGCCCAGGAGTACGCAGGCAAGGTCCAGGAACTCACTGCCAAGAAATACCAGTGCGTCAACTGCCACGTATTTGATTCCACCTCAACACCTGCCTACGGCCCAAACTTGACCCACCTCGCGAGTCGAGAATATTTCGCCGGAGGCATGTATAAGACCAACCGGGCGAACCTGCTCCGTTGGGTAAAGAATGCTCCGTCAATGATTCCGATGCAGTCGCAGAAGTGTCGCCTGCCTGCACCAGCAACCTGCGTGGGTATGCCGTCGTTTACAACTCCAATAAAACTAAACGGGAAACCCCTTCCTCTAATGACCAATGCAGAGGCAGACATAATCGTTACATACCTGTTGGGTCAAAAATAGTGCGTAAACAAGCCCTTAAAATTGCCCTGAAAATAGCCCTAGAAATTATGGAGGTACGACCGTGACGGCCGTTCCAGAAGTCATCCCGGAAGTTGTCATTCAGACAGAATCGCCGGCGGTAATCCAAACGCGCGTCGACCCTCTGCGTCGACCAGCCGCAACCTCAGGGCTCTGGAGCTGGTTCACGACGATTGACCATAAGAAGATCGGAATCCTCTATGGATCTTCTGCACTTCTATTCTTTGTAATTGCAGGTATTGAGGCGCTGCTTATTCGTCTGCAGCTCATGGCCCCGAACGGACAGGTTCTTACCGCCGGCCAGTACAACGCAATGTTCACGATGCATGGAACCACAATGGTCTTCCTTGTTGGAATGCCAATGGCGGTTGCATTCGGTAACTACCTAATACCCCTGATGATCGGCGCGAGAGACGTCGCCTTCCCTCGCATGAACATGTTCGGTTACTGGGTATTTCTGTTCGGAGGACTCTTCGTCTACTCCAGCATCTTTACGGGTATCGCGAATATGCCCAACGGTGGGTGGTTCGGTTACACGCCGCTTACCTCAACGCCTCTAAGCGCTGGATACCTACCCGGCCACGGCCCTGACTTCTGGGTAATCGGGCTAATCATGCTCGGTATTGGATCTACTACCTCGGCGCTTAACTTTGTAGTCACCATCCTGAACATGCGTGCACCGGGAATGACGCTTATGCGTATGCCGGTCTTCGTATGGATGATGCTCATCGTTGCGTTCCTAACTGTCTTTGCGCTCCCAGTAGTAACAGCAGCATTGATCATGGTCTTCTTCGACCGGAACTACATGACCAACTTCTTCGTAGCGCAGAACGGTGGAGACCCGCTTCTCTATCAACACTTGTTTTGGATTTTCGGTCACCCTGAGGTCTATATCCTGATCCTCCCGGGTATGGGAATTGTCTCCGAGATCCTTCCCGTCATGTCGCGCAAGCCTCTTTTCGGATACTCCGTTGTTGTCTTCTCTGGTATCGCAATCGGATTCATGGGATGGGGAGTCTGGGCCCACCACATGTTCGCTACAGGGCTTGGGCCTGTCGCCGTATCGGCGTTCGGTCTCTCCACCATGCTTATTGCCGTGCCAACCGGAGTGAAGATATTCAACTGGCTGGGAACAGTCTGGGGAGGGTCTCTTCGACTCAATACCCCGATGCTCTTCTCCTTAGGTTTCATAGCGATGTTCACCCTCGGTGGACTCTCCGGTGTTACGCACTCGATCGTTCCAGCGGATACGCAGCAGACTGACACCTACTATGTGGTCGCTCACTTCCACTACGTGCTCTTCGGTGGACTCATCTTCGCCATTCTCGGCGGAATCGTCTTCTGGTTCCCGAAGATGTTTGGGCGCATGATGAACGAGAAGCTTGGAAAGACCTCCTTCTGGCTCATCTTCTTAGGCTTCAACCTCACATTCTTCCCAATGCACTTCTTGGGATTGACGGGAATGCCGCGACGTACCTACAGGTACTCCGAGGGCCTCGGGTGGGACACGTTGAACATGGTGGTCACCGCCGGGTCATTCTTGATCGCGTTTGCGGTACTGCTCTTTGTTACCAACGTTGTGTGGTCATGGAAGAGGGGACCGCTATCTGGTCCTGACCCGTGGGATGCACGTACCCTCGAGTGGAGTATTCCTTCGCCGGCACCTGCGTACAACTTTGCGGTTGTTCCTCAGGTTGAGGCTCGCGACGACTTCTGGCACCGTAAGTACACAGAGGATGACGAAGGCCGCTTGGTGCGCCTTCCAGATGTTGAGGTTGATCCTGCAACGAGTGTTGATGTCTCCAAGATCCACCTTCCATCGCCTTCATACTTCCCGCTCGTGCTTGCAGCGGGCTTGCCAGTCATCGGTTACGCGGCAGTATTCAAGAGCCCCTGGTTAGCCGTTCCTGGGGTACTCCTTCTGCTATTCGGAATGTACGGCTGGGCCATTGAGCCCGGAACGCAGGAGGGCTAAGTAATGGCACAGGTAGCGCTTCCTGTAACGCATGACACCGACGCGCACGCGCTCGAGCATGATCATCATGTCCCTAGTGCTGGCGTTAGTAATACGAAACTCGCGATGTGGGTATTCCTCTCCTCGGACTGCCTCTTCTTCGGTGCGTTTATTACTACCTATCTGCTCTACCGCAACCGCAACGTGGCCGGGCCTACGCCTCGGTCGCTCTACAACATTCCATTTACGTCTGTTACCTCGTTCATTCTTCTGATGTCGAGTCTCACCATGGTGCTGGCACTTGCAGCGATTCAGCGTGGGGATCACAGGCGTTTTCGAGTCTGGGTTCTAGCGACAGCTGCTTTTGGGATGCTCTTCATCGGTGGACAGGTATTTGAGTTCACAGAGTTTTACCGTGAAGGGCTCACGCTTAGCACCAACGTCTCAGGGTCAATTTTCTTTGTGGCGACCGGTATCCACGGACTCCACGTAACTATCGGAATCATCTGGCTGCTCTCACTATGGGGGATGTCAGCGCAGGGCAAGTTAGGTAAAGAACGATCCGAGGCAGTTGAGATTTCAGGTCTCTACTGGCACTTTGTGGATGTTGTCTGGATCGTAATCTTTGCGGTCGTCTACCTGATCCCGACCTAGGAGCAGATTATGAGCGAAACAGTTACCGCCCCAGCACCAACCGGAGAGATCGAGCCGGCGCAGCACCACCTACTTGAGGGGGCCTCTGATTTAGAGATGCTTCCAGGGGAACTGCACCCACACCCATCTCCATTTCAGTATGTGATGATCGCGGTTGTCCTATGTGTAATTACCGCAGCCGAGGTTGGGGCCTATTACCTCGACGAGGCTGTCTCCAAGGGTGCCATTACGGCGATTCTGGTCTTCGGGGCGCTAGCAAAGTTCTTCATTGTCACCGGTTGGTATATGCACCTAAAGACCGATGCGAAGATCTTCAGACGCTTCTTCATTCTCGGGGTTACAGGTGCTTTTCTCCTCTTCACAATTGTCCTGCTAACCCTCTCGGGCCTGGCTGACGTTTGACCCTCATGGCTGAGGCCATCCCCGCATGGGAACCCCACCCCGAGGTATGGCTTCTCGTCGCAGCCCTCGTTGCTAGTTACGCAATTCTTGTTGTGCGCAGTGGGCCATCGCGAGTGGCAGCGGGAGCAGTAGTTGTCTCTAGGCTCCAAATAGCATCTTTTTCTCTAGGTGCATTTACTCTGCTCTTCGCGTCTACATGGCCAATCCATGACGTAGCAGAGGGCTACATGTACAGCGCTCACATGGTGCAGCACCTGCTCTACACCCTTATCGCAGCGCCGTTACTCCTGATGGGTACGCCAGCTTGGATGATGCGTATGGCACTCCCCGGGCGACTCCTGAAGGTGATGGCCTGGTGGTCGCGTTTCTTGCCTGCTTTGATTCTCTTCAACACGATGATTGTGCTCACGCATTGGCCTGCCGTGGTTGACCTTGCCCTGCAGTCGGCTCTCTTCCACTTCGTGGTCCACGCTGCGCTCTTGATCTCAGCCTTCATCATCTGGATGCCGATATTGAGCCCACTCCCCGAGATCCCGCGCCTAGTCGCCCCGATGAAGGTTGTGTACCTGTTTCTCCAGTCAATTGTGCCGACAGTTCCGGCGACGTTTCTTACTTTTGGTTCGCACCCGCTGTATCGTCGTTATGAAACACTCCCGAAATTGTGGGGGGCAACTGCGCTTGATGATCAACTAATCGCAGGGCTCATCATGAAGATTGGGGCAGGGCTTCTAATCTGGGCAGTAATTGCCGTAATCTTCTTCCGGTGGGCAGCTTCGGAGGAGTCACGCAATCGCCCTGATAGGGCACTGCGTGAGATGGATCGTGAATTAATCGAGATGGGACTGAGGAAGTAGATGAGCGAGCAAGAGACGAATACAACTGAGTCCTCTGGGAGCGTTGCGGTTGCCGAGCGCTCGGATGCGCCTGCGGTAAGCAGTGCTAGCGAGAAGCAGAGAATGAAAGAGGAGCGGCGTGACCGCCTCTGGCTGCCCTTACTTCTTCCCGTCGGCTCGATTCTTCTTGTCGCATTCGTGGTGCTGAACATCTCGCGTCTGCTTCTATCTAGCGGCGCCGATGGCTCGGTATTGGTCGGCACACTCCTGACGATCGCCATCTTGGTTGTTGCCGTGGCAATAGCTGCATC
>CAFAAH010000006.1_pt1 | contig 14361 bp, 16 predicted proteins | sample 7267521 | NCBI WGS metagenome assembly CAFAAH01 (sample SAMEA6813982, study PRJEB35770) | freshwater metagenome | biome: Freshwater; feature: Freshwater reservoir; material: water | place: Czech Republic | collected 2017-08-18 | depth 30m m
GCGGTGTGGTGTACCACAACAAACTCCGGCTGCGCGTAGTTAGGGCCGTCAGGGCATGACGCAAGGCGCAGTGATTCATCTGCTCCCCAAGCGGCCCGCGAGATAATTGCTGGTTGATTTGGGATTAGTGCGTTTGCAACCTGCGGCGACGAGAGACTTGATCCGATAGATGCGCCACCAACAATTAGAACAGCAACTCCTCCGAGTAATCGCCGACGCGGTATCAACATTCCGACCGCTACGAAAGATCCAGCGGCGCCACCCGCGATTAGTCCGGGCCCAAGCGGAACGGGCGGAGCACTATGTGTTTCGGAGATGGCGATTAGCCGCGCATCAGCTAGATCGCCATCTAGAACCCGCACACGAACCTCGTCGACGTTCCTCACTGATACTGGTTCGGAGGCAAGGAGTCCATCGCGAAGTTTCGCGGCGGCAACTACTGAATCAACCGAGCCAGAGTCAGCCCCACCATCAGCCTCGCCTACGGTCGCAACCCTGTGCCAAGTGCCGGAGTCGCTGCGCGCCTCTACCGCAATCTTCACTGAAGTGTCGCCGCGCCATTGAAGTGCAACAAGGTTTGTAGAGTCCGCCACCGCGGGAGACTTGCTTAACTCTCCAGCGGATAGAACGTCCCCCTTCGAACTCAAGGGCGATCGGGCGACATCGCTGTTAGGAGTAGCGGTTGCACCGGCTGCACTGCTCCATGTGATGACTGCGATTGATGCAACAACGATCATTATGCGTAGGAAGTTGTAACGCGATCGGAGTTGCATGGAGTAATCATCGGCCGCGCGACGCATAGACCTGTAATCGCGCGAACGGCTTTCTCGCAGATTTAACCGAAGAGCATTGACCGTTCAGAGAACCCGCGAGATTTGAGAAATTGAGATCAACGCTCCCAAAGTCCAACTGGAGCCTCGCCGTGCCCGAAGTGCCCAGGTAGACGCTCCCCGGCCATTGCACGCTCGAGTCGCTTCTGCATTCCCTCTGTAAGTTTGTCGTGCTTAATCATCTCCATAAATACTGCAGTCGCATTCCCGACATCAAAGAAGTCGCGCTGCCACTTCCATTTGAAGTCGCCACCATAAACAAACCAACTACCACCGAGACCTGCTACCTCGTAATGACTTCCGTCATCGCGTTTCGCGATTGCGACCTGTTTCCAGAGCCCCATGATCTCGCCCTTAACGTCATCAATCAAAACATGCTGGTATGGGTAGACCCAGCCGCCGAGTCCGCTCATCTCGCTACCGAGCGCTAATTCTTTGATCTCCTCTTTTCCGACAGCCATGAACTCATCGTTCGGCCCAACGTTCCAGCCGTATGTTGCGTCATCGGTATAGAGCTCCGCCATCGGCTCCCAGTTGAGGTTCTTCTCGCACTCTTTGTTGATCGCTAACCAACGCTCAACCATCTCTTCTAGTTCGGCACGTGGGTATGACATCGTTACTCCTCTTCGCTAATTGATATTGCATGGGTAGGGCAGTACTTCACCGCAGCCATTATTCGTGGCCGAAGTGATTGGTCTGGATCTTCATTTAGAACCGTAACGGTTGTTGCCTTTGGTGCCACCGCAAAGACTTCTGGGGCCTCTGACTCGCAGACACCGTGACCTTGGCATAGGTCTCGGTCGATATTGATCCGCATTACAAGGACTTACTTCGTCGGGAGTAACGGATGCGGGCAGGTTGCTCAAGCTGAATAACCATCTTGGACATATCTGCTCGGTATGAATCCGAAGGCTGTGCGAGCTCGAGACTCCAGTCGCGAAACAGCACCGTAAAGATTGCCTTCAGCTGCATCATCGCAAATGCTGCACCGACACAGCGGTGGCGTCCTGCTCCGAACGGAATCCAGTTCCAAGGGTTCATCTCGTCCTCGGCCCGAGGATCTATATAGCGCTCGCACTCAAATTGATCTGGGTCTGCGAATGCCTCAGCAATTCGATTGGAGACCCATGGAGAAGCACCGACCATCTGGCCTGCCTTAACTGCTAATCCTTGAATCTCTAGATCAACCTTCGCAACACGGAGTAACAAAATTAGTGGCGGGTGGAGCCGTAGAGTCTCTTTCAAGGCAGCCTCTAGCCAAGGCATCTCGCGTAACACTCGGTAGGAGATCTCCTCCCCGCCGGCATTGAGCCGGTCTGTCTCATCTAAAACTCTGCCGAGTTGCTCCGGTCTACGCAGCAACTCAATAAGCATCCATGATGCAGTAGTTGAGGTTGTGTGATGCCCCGCAAACATCATTGAGATGAAGATGCCGGTTACCTGGTCCGCAGTAAAACGTAATGAGCCGTCCTCCTCTCGAATTGACATAAGCACATCCAAAAGGTCTCGATCGTCGCCCTCAGCAGGAATAGCTATTTCACGGTTAGTCATGATGGCTTGTACAAGTTCAACTAAGGCTGCGCGTGAAGAGTCGCGAATTGCGAACGACTCGATATCCGCATACGGATCAACAAATGCAAGTGCGTCAGTGCCGCGTTCGAGATCGTGGTACAGGTCTGCAAACCTGCGATCGAGTTCGTCACGAAACTTCTTTCCAATTAGGCAAGCCGATGAGGTGTAGATAGTTAGCTCGGCGAACCAATCAAGGAGGTCAATCTCTCCTGTGTCGCTCCACTTAGCGGTCATCGCCTCAACCTCTGCTGCGATAGTGGCGGCATGGCCCCGCATGAACTTGTCGCGCAGAGCCTGATTGTGAAGCATGTCGCGACGTCGTTCAGGGGACGCATCGAATACAACGCCCTCACCAAAGATTGGCTTCATAAATGGGTATGCCTCAGCTTGATCGAGCACCTCCTCTGGAGCGCGAAAGAAGATCTCGTTCGCTTCAGCTCCGCTCAGAAGGACAACCTCGCGCTCGGCAAGGTTGAATATCCCTACGTCGCCGCACTCGTCACGCACGCGCTCGAGGAGTCCGATCGGATCGGTACGAAGCTCCTCAAGATGACCGCTTTTACCGTCAGAGCCTGAGACAGTCGGTGGAGTCTTTAGCGGCGCACTGGTCATTCGCCTACCTCATGAAGTGGCGCCTCTGGATGAATCTCGAGAGTCGTTATGTGGGTACCGCGTGCCATCTCCACTACTGCCATCACTGCCTCGGCGACACCGGCTGGGCGCATGTAGTTGTCGTGGCGCGAAAGCCCCCACTTTCGCCAGAGATCGAGAGCTGCGTTGGTTGCGTCTGCGTCCCAGTCCATGCCCATTCCAGTGAGAGTTGGTCCTGGTCGCACAACTGTTGCGCGAATACCGGTTCCCTCCAACTCCATCTGGAGTGCGCGCGCATACCCCTCTAGGCCCCATTTTGACGCGACATAGGCAACCATCGAGGGCCTTGGATTCACAACTACATCCGAGGTAACAAAAACTATGTCGCCGCGTTGTCTCTCAACCATTGCAGGAAGAAGGGATCGAATAACGCGGTGAGTCCCTGCGACATTGACAGACATCACAGCCTCAAACTCCTCTGGATCAGTATCGAGTACCGAACCAACCTGATTGCGTGCAGCGTTTGCAACGATGATCTCGATCTCGCCCAATGCATCACGTGCTATTTCGCAGAAGTTCTCGATTGTTCCCGAATCGGCGAGATCAAGAAACACTGCATGAGCCTCGCCACCATTTTCGCGAATGCGTGCAGCGGCTGCCTCGAGCTCGTCGACGCGACGCGCCCCTAGAACGACTGGGTGGCCAGAGAGCGCCAGGGCTTCAGCGGTGGCTAGGCCGATTCCAGAGGATGCGCCGGTGATCACGGCACCGCGACGTTCTGGGTGGGGAGGGAACTTTGCCATTTCAGCGCACCTTTACGGTTGTCGGGAGTGTTGCGAACCCACGCACGTTTGCGGAGTGGACTCGTGCCATTAAGGCCTCATCAATCTCGTAGTCACTTACGCGCTTCACTAACTCGTCTAGAGCAATGCGAGTTTCATGACGAGCAAGAAGTGCACCTAAACAGAAGTGTCTTCCATTTCCAAAGCTCATGAGATCTCCGTTGGGGCGATCAAGGTCGTAGACATCTGCGCGATCAAATACTTGCTCGTCCCTGTTAGCGGAGCCGATGAGAAGAAATACGCGCGCACCTGCGTCGATGAGGGTGTCACGGATGACAATGGGAGTGTGCGTGGTGCGCAGAACCATTTGAGTGGAGCCATCGAAACGCAGGGTCTCTTCAACCCAGTCTGAGATGCGAGCTGGATCGTTGAAGGGCTTGGCACGCTCCTCGGGGTTGCACCACGCCCAGTACCACGCATTGCCAAGGAGTTTGGTCGTTGTTTCGTTCCCGGCAACGACGAGTAGAAACAGAAAACTAATTATCTCCTCGTTGGTCAAGCGTGCTCCATTGACCTCAGTCTCTATCAGTTGCGTAGTTAGATCGTCGCCTGGGTGCAGCCGTCGATCGATGAGAAATGCCTCGTAATAAACAAAGAGTTCGATTGCAGCCTCGAAGCCTTGGGGAGTGACGTCAAATACCCCCTCTTCGCGATGCACAAGCAGATCAGCGAGCCTTCGCAGCTCCGCGCGATCCGCATATGGCACACCAATTAACTCTGAGATGACATCCATCGGCACAAGCCCCGCGAAATCATTTATGAAGTCGAAGCCCCCACCCTCAAGTGCTGGCTCTAGGTGCTCACGAGTAATAGCGCGCATTCGGGGTTCAAGTGCAGCAATCTTTTTAGGGGTGAACTCCTTAGTAACGATTGATCTAATGCGAGTGTGATTTGGGGGATCCATCGCAAGGAGGGACATCGTGCGGTGAGCGTTAGGGCCATAGGCAGAGGGATCGAGCGCAACCCCAAAAGAGTTTGAGAAAACCTCGATATTTCGGAATGCCGAGAGAATGTCGTTGTGGCGAGAGAGCGCCCAAAAATCGAACTCTTCGTTTCTAAATACAGGGGCCTCAGAGCGCATGCGCGCGTACGTTGGGTATGGATCCTCGTGTATTCGATAGTCGTACGGGCTGAACTCGAGCGGTCCAAGATTAAGAGCAGATGCTTCGCTCACTTCAGATCCTCCCGGCTCTCTGTCATGAGTAGTAACGCGCTCTCAACAAATGCAGGTACATCGCTGTGCTTGATGTGCCCCATGCCTGCGCTGAGGAGCGCACCAAAGTAAGTAGTTACTAAAACATCAATGAGGTGCTTGTCGCGCTGGTCTCCCGATGCGGCAGCCATGCGTCTGCGAATATCGAGACCGATGCGATCCCTTAAAGGCTTGACGTCCGGATTCGAACTGAGCAGCGCTTGGGTGCAGGCTGCGATTACCTCGGGGCTTCCGTTTGTTATCTCGCCAAGGTCGTAGACAACTCGAGAGAGTCGTTTAGCCAGAGATGCTGCAGCGTCGGTGCTCTGCTCGTTTCTGGTCTCTGGCACCGCTGCAATCCTGCGCCATAGCAACTCGCCTAACAGGTGGTCCTTCGAGGAGAAGTATGTGTACGCCGTTGCGGAGGCGAGCCCAGCGCGCCTCGCAACACCGCGCATCGATAGGGCGGCGTAGCCGGTCTGCTCTACCTCAATCTCTGCAGCGTTTAGTAATTGCTCGGCAGCCTCAACTTGGCGAACAGTCAAGCGTCGGCGAGTGGTTTCGTATGCGATGGACACTTAGTTCCCAACCTGTTTTGCTGGAATGTGGGGCGTGCCATCTCGCATTGGTGGGTACTTAAAGGTCGCAGCGGTTGTGCCGCGAACAATCTTGGTGATGTCGGCCTCTGGCACGGTCTCGTTGTCGTCGTCAATCGTTATCTCCCAGCGACAATGGGGCGATCGATCGCTCGGCACACGCGGCGGTCTATGCACATGCGTGATGTGTGCCTTTGGATTGACTGCCTGAGCGGTGTAGTCGAAGGTTCCGTCCTCGATGTGATGGCACATACCGGTAACCATCTTCTCGCCCCATGGCTCTGCGTCCATGAGAGCACCGCAGTAGGCAAGTTCAAAAAAACCATGACTCTCATCAATTAGTTCGTAGCGAACATCGAGGTAGTGGTGAGGAAACCCAGGGTCGAGTTGCAGAACCTTAAATATTGCGGAGACCCCGTCGCCCTCAATGTTCATGATCTCTCGAAGGCGCTCTCCATATACAGGGCTCGCCCCACGCCACTCCTCAATTGCAAGACGCTGTACCTCGGCGGCGCCGTGGCTAATTCCAATCGCAGCGCACATTGAGCGATCAAGTAGGTGAACAATCTGTGCGAACTCCCGAACAAGCCTCACGAGCGCTGGCTTGGAGAGATCTTCGTAACGGAAGTCGGGTGTGAACTCGCCCGAGTAGTCATCGCGCTCCGGTGGTATGGGAGCAGACCCGGGTCGAGGAGTGATAGAGACAGGGGATGCTCCGGGGGCTAATCCTTCAGAGGGCGATACAGAGGTGGGGTCAGGCATGGGATCAGACTAGTGTCCAGACACCTGTCCACCAACCCAAACTTTTAGCTCCCTTGATGGAAGAGGTAAGTAGGCATGCAGCAAGAAGCCATCAAGAACCCGAGCATCGAGAGCATGAGTATCGGGGTAGTTGGGCTCGGAGACATTGGTGGCGGAGCCGCGAGATCAATCGCTGCGGCTGGGCATCAGTTAGTTGTCTGCGATCTGAGGGCAGATGTTCTCGAGGGGTTCGCGGAGATTGCGACCCTAGCTACGAGCCCGGCCGAGCTTGCTCGCCAGTGCACCATCACTCTCATCTCTGTTGTCAATGATGCGCAGGTAAGGGAGGTAGTGACCGGAGCGAATGGGCTCCTGAGCGGAGCTGCGGCCGGGAGCATCATCATTGTTGCGAGCACAATCTCACCTGTGACAGTTATTGATCTAGCGGCAAAGGCCGAGAAGTCTGGAGTATCGCTCATTGACTGCGGCGTAAGTGGTGGCCCAAGTGCGGCAGCCACTGGCGATCTCATCTGCATGGTTGGCGGCGCCGAGGAAGTAATAGAGCGAGCGCGACCAGCACTCGATTCTTTCAGTTCGCTCGTGGTTCACATGGGTGACCTAGGTAGCGGACTCATAGCCAAACTTGCTCGAAATGTTGTGCAGTACGGCTCTTGGCTAGCGGCATTTGAGGGTCAGCGCATTGCAGAGGCGGCCGGCATTGAACTCTCAAAACTTGCGGCTGTAATTCGCGCAAGCGATGCGAAAATCGGCGGAGCGTCGACGCTTATGTTTCGCCCAACGGTCGCACCGATGGGCCCGGATGATCACGAAGGATTAGTTGGGGCAATGCGTGCAGCGGCAGAATTGGCGCAGAAAGACCTGGCTACCGCGCTCCAAACAGCCGCACAACTTGGGCTCGAACTTCCTGGAGCACTAGTAACACAGAAGTACTGCGACTCAATCTTTGGCGTAGGGGAGGTGCTCTAGTGGCGATTGTTGGCGAAGAGCGTGTCTTGATTGATGGCGTGCTGCGCGCTGCATCATCGGGGAGAGTCTTTGAGACGATCAACCCTGCAACCGAGGAGGTTCTCGGCGTCGCAGCCGACTGTGATCTGACCGATTTGGATAATGCGATCGGTGCTGCGCGGCGTTCTTTCGACGAGACAACCTGGTCTACAGATGTTGCCTTCCGCGTAAAGTGCATACGGCAACTCCGCGATGCATTTCTTGCCCACTCAGATGAGATTCGCGCCATGACTATCGCAGAGACGGGCTCACCGTTGATGCTCACGTACTCCGCGCAACTCGATACCCCGGTAGAGGCACTTGGGTGGATTGCAGATTTAGCGGAGAGTTACGAGTGGGAGCATGACCTCGGTAGAGCAGAGCCGTTTGGCATGCCCGCGCATCGCTGGACACGCAGAGAGGCAACAGGGGTAATTGCTGCGATTACTCCTTGGAATGTTCCGCACCAAATCAATCTTGCAAAGGTGGGCCCCGCGCTTGCGGCTGGCAACACCGTTGTGCTTAAGCCCGCGCCCGATACCCCTTGGTGCGCAACAATTCTCGGGCGCTTGATCGCCGAGGAGACGGATATCCCGGCTGGCGTGTTCAACGTCGTCACCTCAACGGATCACGGAATCGGTGCAGCACTTACGTCTGATCCGCGAGTTGATCAGATCTCGTTTACAGGCTCGACTGCGACAGGCCGATCAGTAATGCGAAGTGCATCTGAGACTTTAAAGAAAGTGTTTCTTGAGCTCGGCGGGAAGTCTGCGTTTGTTGTTCTTGACGACGCCGACTTAAAGGGAGCAACCGGGATAGCAGCCTTTACGGTCTGCACTCACGCTGGCCAAGGCTGCGCGATAACGACTCGCCTCGTCGTGCCGCGCGCGCAACTAGATGAAGCCGTCTCGCTTACTGCAGCAACGCTCGCAAAGCTCCCAGCCGGAGACCCCACGGATGGAGGGACAGTATGTGGCCCGCTAGTAAGCGCACGCCAGCGCGAGCGCGTAGAGGGTTACATCCGCTTAGCGGTTGAGGAGGGCGGAACAATTGTCACCGGCGGGGGGCGCCCATCGAACATGGATCGGGGCTTCTTCGTTGAGCCAACTTTGATTACAGGTGTAAGCAATGATGCCCGCGTCGCTCAAGAGGAGATCTTCGGCCCCGTGCTTGTCGTGATACCTCACGATGGTGACGAGGATGCGGTGCGTATCGCAAACGACTCGGTCTACGGACTCTCAGGCTCGGTCTGGTCTGGGGATCGCGATCGAGCAGTTGGCGTCGCGAATGCAATGCGAACAGGTACCGTCGGAGTAAACGGAGGCATTTGGTTTAGCCCCGATGTTCCGTTTGGTGGATACAAGCAGTCAGGCGTCGGGCGCGAAATGGGCGTTGCAGGGTTTGAGGAATATTTGGAGACCAAGTCGATAGCGGAGCCAGCATGAGCGAAACACCAAGAGAAGACGAAGCACCAATGGCGGGCACTTCACGTGAACGCGGCATGGCCAAGATGGAGGAGGTCTACGGATTCTCCTACGACCCCGCGACTATCCCGGGTGGCTATGTCGATGTAACCGTCGATCACCTATTCGGAGATATTTGGACGCGACCTGGTCTAGATGTTCGCGATAGGCGAATGCTTACGATCGGAGTGTTAGCCGCGCAAGGAATGCCGAAACTTCTTGAGATTCAGTTTGGTGCTGCATTGGAGCGCGAAGAACTCACCGAGCATCAGGTGCGCGAGATTGTTGTCCACCTCGCTCACTACGTTGGTTGGCCGCTCTCAACAGGTGCAAACGCTGCTGCCGAGAAAGTAATTGCCGCACGTGCTGACTCCGCCGCAAATAAGGACGTAAACAAGGGAGACTCGAAGTGAGCGACGCCATCAATAAGGCTGCAGTTTCGTTTGACTTTTCTAACACTGTCTCGATCGTGACTGGATCTGGCGGCGGTATAGGTCAGGCGTATGTCGAGGCGATAGCGAAGGCTGGTGGATCAGTAGTAGTTGCAGATATTGATACCGAGCGCGCCGAGGGAGTTGCAGAGGGGATCCGATCTAATGGCGGAGATGCACTAGCGCTGCGCGTCGATGTCGCAAGCCCAGAGTCTGCTGCCGAGATGGCCGCAGCAACGATTGAGCATTTTGGCGGCATTGATTACCTAGTCAATAACGCCGCGATCTTCGGTGGAATGAAACTCGATGCACTCCTCACTGTTGATTGGGAGTACCTCGAGCGTTTCCTCGCGGTCAATACCCTCGGGGCACTCAACTGCACACGCGCAGTATTCCGATCAATGCGCAAACGCGGTGGTGGAGCGATTGTGAATCAATCCTCAACAGCGGCATATTTATATGCAGGTTTCTATGGGTTAGCCAAGGCAGGGGTTAATTCGCTGACTCAGCAACTCGCCCATGAGCTTGGAGGGCAGAAGATCAGGGTCAACGCAATCGCACCTGGACCCACCGATACCCAGGCCTCTCGAACGGTGGTCCCAGAGGAGTTCATGACCCCAATTATCAATGGCCTAGCCCTAAAGCGCATGGGGACACCCGATGATTTGGTGGGGCTCTGCCTCTTCCTGCTCTCGGATCAGGCCTCGTGGATTACAGGCCATGTATTCAACGCTGACGGCGGCCAGGTATTTCGCGCCTAACCCGGCTCTATTCTCAAGCCCGTCGCGGCGTATGCTCTGCGTCTCGGGGACGTAGCTCAGTTGGCTAGAGCACTTGCTTTGCAAGCAAGAAGTCGTGGGTTCGAGTCCCATCGTCTCCACCAATATCATCGGCAAGATCATCGGCAAAGTCCTCGCCGAGATCGACTGAACCACGTCACCTCAAAACGAGGAGGCGAGCCAGCGGACCTTCAGTCGGCTTGGCGGCCGGCATGGTTGCGCAGGACCTTCCACAACGCTGAGGCCTTGGCACCGATCGACGGTTGGTCGGTATGGGTTCGCGCCTCGGTCATCACACGCGGGCCAGTGACCACTAGGCCGTGACCGGGCAGGAGGTGCTCCACGTCGAGGGAGCGAAGTCGGGCCTCGCTGGTTGCCGACAACTCGGCGTCGACGAACTCGGGGTTGAACCACGCCCGTCCGTCGGCCGACAGGACCGCATCGCCTGAAAGGAGGGTGCGGGTGGGTGCATGGAAGAGGCAGGTTGAGTCATCGCTGTGGCCGGGAGTGTTGAGCACCTGCCAGTCGGGGAGCCCGGGGAGGTGGTCGCCGTCGGAGAGCCACGAGTCCGGTTCGAACGGGAGCCGAACCTCTTTGCCGTTCCAGCCGATCGACGTCGCCGTGCCGGAGATCTCCTTGGAGGCCACCAAGTCACGGGGCTGGCTCGCCATCACCGGGAGGATCTGCGAGACCGCCCTGATGCTCGGTGGTCGGAGGGCCCGTGTCCCTGCGCGCATCTCCGCGATCGCGATTGGGAGGTGCACGGCGGTTCCATGCTGGTCGCGCAGCGGTGGGAGGCCGCCGACGTGGTCCGCGTGTCCGTGGGTCGCCACTGCCGCACCGAGCTCGGATAAGTCCGACCCCCGGTCCGTCAACACGCCCGCCACTAACGGGATCTGCGATGGCATACCCAGGTCGACCACAAAAGGTTGCCCGTCGCCGCCGTCGTGGATGACGTAGCAGTTGTAGAGCCACTTCGAGATCACGGTGACGCCGATCTCGGGCAACTCCGTGATTACCGGTGCCTGAACAGATCGTTTGGCACCCATGCCCCGACTCTATAGCTCCGAGAGGGCGGGGGCGCCGGTCTCAGGAAATTAACGCACTAACCCATTAGCGGAAAATCCTGAGCCTGAGAAACGCTCGAAGAACTCGATGGCTACACCGCAGTGGTCGCTCATCACCCCGCCACGACTGTTTTCACGCTGCCAAACGTCTGGGGAACTCGCCATGGATGCGAATGACTCGGAGATGGCGATGTGGTCGATCAGTCCGAATTCTCCCGACTGCACAGGGCCAGTGTTCTCGAAGTCCGTCAGCGCGACGAGACCGCTCTCGCTCAGCGCCCTGCGAACAGACTCCTTGCCTTCGTCTGAGCCGTAGTAGTGCGGTCCGCCGAGGTTCACGTTGAAGTCACCCGCGATGCAGAGTGACAGATCGCTCCGTGAGCTGAGCATCTTGGTCCAATCCTCTGATTGGCGAGCGATTTCTTGGACGACGCTGCGGCCATGGTCCTGGTACCAAGGGAGTACCGTCCCAAAAACAAGGAGGTTCCCGAGTGGCGTGTCGAGTATTCCGGCTGTCGAGCGGACAGGGTCGTAGTCGGGGCGCAGGGTCTCGATGATGGGCAGCCTGCTCCAGATGGTCGACCATCGGCTGCCTTCCTTTATATCGCGAGCCTCTCGTGGTCGGTCGTCTGAGGTGATCGGATTCCAGTTTCCCGACGTGGGAGGGCGAAGGTCGTCATGGGTTTCGGTAAGCACCCAGATGTCGGCGTCGACGCGCTCCATCTCCTCGAGGATTCGAACATTCCTGGACCGGCTGACTCCGTAGGCGACATTCCACGTGGCGATCTTCACAGACTGCATCGTTGCAGACTGCTGCGACATGCGGACCCTCAGGCCCTTCAACGAACTGAATCTCTGACGCCTCGGTGAAGGTTCTCTCAAACTCTGCGTTCGATGCACCTAGCAATACTCGTTGCCGCAGATTTCGCCACCCTCAGTTCAGAGGGGGCGCCAGCCTCAGCCAAGTTGAGGACCTTTTGAACCCATAAGTTTTAACAACGACTCTGCATCAACTACATCTCCAGTGCTGCTCTCCTCAAGTCCTCGAAGGTGATCCTTTAGGAGGTCTGCATCGGAGAGCACGGCAATGGTTTCGACCATCGAGTCATAGTCATCGGCCGCTAACAGAACCGCTGCCCTTCGACCGTTTTTCGTTATCTCGATGCGCTCATGAGTTGAACTCGCATCCTCGACCAACTGAGAAAGATTTGCCCGGGCAGTGGCGATGGGAATCGTAGTCATGTAAAGAGTTATAGCGTCTTAGTAGTCGAGAGCCAAGGCGTCGGGGTTCGAGCCCCATTATCTCCACGGTTGGAAAACTACCCCTGCCTCGAAGCCCGTGGCGGCCGCTGTTTTGTTGCAAAGTTACCCCTCGACTCAGTGAAGCTTCACACCACTCAGAGTGCCAGATCCCGAGGTCGACACAACGGCCACCGGGATGGCGGATCCATAGTTACCTGAGGTATAGAACTGGCCGTTGCCGAGTTCGCCGGCGCCCCCAGAGCCCCAGCAGTCGACCCCACCTGAGGTGAACACCATGCCAAGAAGCACGAAGCACATCATCGAGCAGGCCGACGAGTTGGCGAGGCGGTTCCAGGACCATGCTCCGGGCTCAAGCAACGTGAAGACTGCGGATTCGCTCCGTGAGGTGCGGCTTGCCTTTCTTCGTCGAGCAGAGGCGGAACAAGAACTTTTCGCCGCCGTCGATGGTGCCCGAGCTGACGGTCAGAGTTGGGCCGCTGTCGGGGCGATGCTCGGCACTTCTGGAGAAGCAGCTCGCCAGCGCTATGGCGCGCCCGCCGTCAAGAACTGAGCTCAGCCCGCCAAAGAAGACCTGTAAACCTTGGTCTCCCTCGAAGCGGTAGAAACCCGATCGCTGCTCATGCCGCTCGCCACGAACTGATCTTGTCCCTGTTCCGTCTCGCAGACCGCGCCATCGACCTCAGCTCTCCGAGCTGAGCACAAGCCCCGGTAGGGCTGGGGGCAAGCGAACCACTTCGGTGGATTTCGAGGAACCGTCCCTCGCTGACGGAGCCTCTCAAGGAGACTTGGCGTAGGTCAGCCATTTTCTCGTGCTCTTCGTGAAAGAGGATCTGGGCGGCACCATCGTGCAGATCCGCCACGGCGGGTGTCCCATCAGCCTCAACAAGGATCGGTTCGATACGGAGCTTCCCATTGACGAGCTGCGTCGCTGTGATCTCGTCACCACCCTCGACACGCTCGATGGAGTCTGGCGTGAACCGAATGACGATCCGCCCGACATACCAAGGGAAGAGACAACGATGTCCGGGAACCGCCAGGATGCTCCTCGTTGGCGGAAACTTCTCCATCTCCGCTTCCCGAATGTTCTCGTCGAACCATCGTGGGCTGTCGTCGACGAAGACCTCAGCACTTCCGACCGCCAGCTGCCCACCAGCGAGGAGCGCGACACGGGCATCGCGTCGCACCGCCGCCGCCTTTGCTGTGAACGCGAGGGTGGATGTGACTACCACCTGGCCATTGACTACGTATGGAGTGACTGGACATGACCCTGGAGTCCCGTCCCCCCGCACCCACGCGAACACTCCGATGGGCGACCTCGAGACGTCATCGAGCGGGTTCATGGTCCAAATCTAGCACTGACGAGGATCTTGGAAACTCCTCAGACCCGCTCACCGCCTCCAAGTCAGACGCCAACCACGCTTCTGAATAGGCTCGCAACACTCGCCCAGTTTCCTCTGGTTCTGCCATGACCAAATCTAACGAACAAGAGTGGTTCCGCACCACAAACAGCCACAACTCCGCACATATCTGATGGCAAATCCAACCCCAAGTATCGCCGACTTTTGGATGTCCAGCTCGAGGGGTTCGAACTTCGTCCCATTTCTTCTAGAGCCACGCACAAGACGTCCTCGACGTGCGACGTCATCCGTGAGGCATGGCTCAGAAACCCCTGAAACTATTGAGTTTCTGGCCCCAAGAGGGGTTCGAACATAGCCCCGTTACCTCCACCAAGTTGTGAGAAGTAGAACGTATTCCCATGTCAGCGGTTTAACTTGGAACTCGTCTCGGTAAGGAGCCAAGTGAGGGTTCCGTCGCCGACGCGAAATCAAGTCGATCTTCGGAATCTGCCATGTCATAATTCTTGTATGAATGTTGAAACGCGACTTGCGACTTTGTCAGAGCTCAGGAAGGCCAGCGAGGTGCTTGCCGCGGCATTCATCGACTATCCGTGGATCCGGTGGACAGTTCAAGAGGATGATCGCCTCCACC
>CAFAAH010000008.1_pt1 | contig 13565 bp, 10 predicted proteins | sample 7267521 | NCBI WGS metagenome assembly CAFAAH01 (sample SAMEA6813982, study PRJEB35770) | freshwater metagenome | biome: Freshwater; feature: Freshwater reservoir; material: water | place: Czech Republic | collected 2017-08-18 | depth 30m m
CTCCTCCAGAGGGAGCGCTAGCGCATCGAGATCAACTACTGGAGCTCGGAGTGGCTCTAACAGTAGAACTAATACATCAGTGCGGCCTTCCGCTACGCGCCGGGCACGCTCAGTGCCGGCGACATCCTCCGCCGAGTCAAGGGGTAGGGGAGCGTTAAACGGTGAGCGCTCATCACGACGCGAGTCTGCAGAGCGCACCCCCATTTTCTCAAGACTCTTAGCCTCTCTCCTATCTGCATCGGCAGCTCTAGTTGGAGCCGCAAGTACTTACCTCGTCGATCGCGCTACTCAGCCTGTGCTTACGACCAAACGTCTCTCTGCAAATGAGATTCACCTACAGACGAGAAAGCGACTGCGATGGTTTCTCGGAGTTGTGGTTCTTGTATTCGCAGCTGCGGGGGCAAAGATGATCTTCCTGCAAGTCGCGCAGCGCGATCGCTTTATCGCGTACTCAGTCTCTCAGCGCGAGCACACGACCCTTCTCGCGGCGGACCGGGGAACAATCTTCGACCGCAACGGTATTGACCTTGCGCTATCAGCGCCTAGCAATACGATTGTCGTCGACCCAACTTTGGTGAAGGACAAGAGCCGTACAGCGTCACTCCTCGCACCGGTTCTCGGAATGCCACGTCGCGAGATTCTTACCCGACTCAGGGCAAAGAACCACTTCCAGTACCTAGTGCGCCAAGTTGATACATCGGTCGTTGAGAAGGTCAAGGCCCTTGACCCAGAGGCATCTAAAAACAAGGCTCTCTACAGTCTCGGTGGCATCTATTTCGTGAATGAGCCCAAGCGCGTGAACCCAAGTGGAGGCAACCTCGCGGCTCCAGTCCTCGGCTCCGTCAACCTTGAGGGTGCGGCATTAAGTGGCCTAGAGGCTAGTAACGACTCGATTCTCAAAGGCAAGCGCGGGCGAATAAGTGCGCAGACCGATGCGCGCGGACGTGAGATCCCTAAGACAAGTAGATCGATCGTCCCTGCAAAACGCGGTGATGATCTTGTTCTCACAATTGACCAGTCGCTTCAATATGAGGTCGAGCGCCGACTTGTAGATCGGGTTACTTCAGCCGGAGCGACCGGTGGTCTAGTTGTGGTTGCTGATGTCACAAACGGCGACATTCTCGCGATGGCCTCAGCGGTCGGTGCCAACGCAGCGAAGAGCGAGCCGGCGCGCGTCGCAGACGGACTCGAGCAGAACCGCCCACTTACCTGGACCTATACGCCTGGGTCTGTAAATAAGATCGTTACATTCGCAGGGGCTATTGAGCGTGGGATTATCAATTCGGATTCGGTGATCGATGGGATCACCAACTCGGTGACAGATAGCGGCTTCACGATTACTGATGATCATGTAATGCCAAGTGCGATGAGTGCAACGGAGATCCTTGCAAGATCCTCAAACGTGGGTACCACCAAGGTCGCTGCGATGCTCGGTAAGCAGGGGCTAAGCCATTACTTGAGCGCGTTTGGTTACGGCGTAACTACCTCTATCGATTTTCCGGCTCAGTCTTCAGGGATACTTGCGGCATCGAAGGACTGGCATTCGATTGACATGCTTACGAAGCCGATTGGATATGGATTAGCGGCAACGCCGATGCAGGTTCTCGATGCATACATGACGATTGCGAATGGTGGGAAGATTGTTCACCCGCGGCTCGTCTCTGCTCGGATTGATGCACAGGGAGTGCGCCACCAGACTGTTGCGCAGCCCGGTGGCCGTGTCGTCTCGAAAGCTACAGCGAGTGCGGTTACAGAGATGCTTACCCATGTCGTGGCTCCATCGCCTGCTACTGGAGGCTCAGCAGCGGTTCCTGGATACACGGTTGCTGGAAAGACTGGAACCGCACGCCAGAAGACTGGAAATGGCGCCGATAGTTTTGCGCTCGCGAAACTCGAGGCGACATTCGTTGGTTTCGCTCCGGCTGAGAACCCTCGTTTTGCTGTAATCGTTGTATTGGATGGACAGGCCGGGAATGTGGGCTTCTATGGTGGCTCTGAGTCAGGGCCGCTCTTTTCACAGGTGATGGCGCAGACACTTCGTTTGAACGGTGTTGCCCCAACTCGAGACCCTCAGGGCTTGAGTCAATCGGTGACAGGTCCATTGGTCTCAGGTCTCGCGGCAGCGCCAACTGGGCCGGCAGTTGGGGCGCCGAGTGCTCCCGTGAAGGCGCCTGTAAAGGCTCCTGTAAAAGCCCCTGTAAAAGCCCCTGCACATGCAGCGGACTCCAAAGAAGTCAAGTCAAAAGTGGCTAAGGGTAAGCACAGACGCGTATCCACCGGCAGAGCATCCCGCTCGCATGGCGCTAGCTCTACTCAATCAAAGCCTCTTCAGTAGGTGCAGTTGTGCAGCTCTCTGAAATCCTCGTAGATGTCGAAGTGGACCGCGTAGTAGGTCCACTCAATCTTGAGATCAAATCGATAGTCGACGACAGCAGGCGCGTAACTCCCGGCGCACTATTTGCAGCGATCCCCGGTTCTTCTGTTGATGGGCATGACCATGCTGGAGAAGCGGTGCGTCGAGGCGCTGTGGCGCTCTTGGTGGAGCACGAAGTCGCAGCCTCCGCCACGCAGATCCAGGTGGGTTCGGTACGTCGCTCTGTCGGCCCAGTTGCCTCTGTGTTCGAGGGTCGGCCCAGCGCCACAATGAACCTCCTAGGCGTGACCGGCACGAATGGCAAGACAACAGTTTCTTATCTCTTAGAGTCAATCGCTACCTCGGCCGGGAAGCGCGCCGGCGTGATCGGAACCCTCGGTGCCCGCATCGATGGTGATGAACTGCCTGTTGGCTTTACAACTCCTGAGGCCGCTGACCTCCAGCGCCTACTGGGAACGATGAGAGATCGAGGAGTCGAGACTGTTGCGCTCGAGGTGAGTTCGCACTCCTTAGCTCAGTCTCGTGTCGACGGGACTCGCTTCAAAGTTGCTTGCTTTACAAATCTGACCCACGACCATATCGATTTCCATGGATCCATGGCCGAGTACTTCTCCGCCAAAGCGAGACTATTCACCCGAGCATTTACAAATCGAGCAGTTATCAACCTTGACGACCCCGTAGGTCTAGACCTAGAGACACGAGCCACTGGCGCAGGAGTATCGGTGCTTACGTACGGTCTTGGGGCCAATACGGATGTAACCGCAATCGATATCGTGGTTGGAGCGACCGGCACAGACTTCACCATCGTTGGACGCGCAAGTGGCGAGGAGAATCGGGTCCACCTAAACCTCCTCGGCCGGCTCAACGTGTACAACGCACTCGCCGCGGCAACCACAGCTTTTTCAGCAGGTATTCCGCTCGAGCCGGCTCTTGAAGGAATGGCGAGCCTTAAGGGAGTACCAGGAAGGTTAGAGAGGGTCGACGCGGGGCAACCGTTCTCCGTCATCGTTGACTTCGCTCACACTCCTGATGCACTCGCAACTGTGCTGCGTGATGCGCGGGCTCTCGCTCGCGGAGGGCGCGTCATTGTTGTATTTGGTTGCGGCGGAGACCGTGACTCGCTAAAACGACCGCTAATGGGCGCGGCCGCTGGTGCCCACGCTGATATAGCAATCATTACCTCCGATAATTCGCGCTCAGAGGACCCGCAAGCAATTGCAGATGCAGTCGAGCTTGGAATTCGCAGTAGTTTGGCCTCGTATCAAGTTGATCTAGATCGTCGGCGAGCAATCGAGGTTGCACTTGGGCTCGCAGCGCCTGACGATGTAGTTGTGATCGCAGGCAAGGGGCACGAGACTTCGCAGACTGCTATGGGTGCGACACATGAATTCAACGATGGAGAAGTAGCTGAAGAGATTCTGCGTGACATGCTGCTTAAGGGCGAGCTATGAGCTTCACAATCTCGGAGATCGCAGAGATTGTCGGCGGAGAAGTTGTTGGCGCAGACCCCTCTGCGACGGTGACCGGGTTTGACTTTGACTCTCGAGTTCAACGCTCAGGCGCAGGCTTTGTGGCGCTTAGCGATGACAGGGATGGGCATGACTACGTTTCAGCAGCGCTGAGACAAGGAGCATCGGTATGCCTAGTTTCACGTATTCCTGAGGGTGTTGATGGACCACTGGTGGTAGTTGAGGATCCTCTTCGTGCGCTCGGGCAGATCGCTAAGTCCGCTAGGACTTCGATGGCTGATACGAATGTTGTTGCCGTTGCCGGTTCGGCGGGCAAGACGAGCACGAAAGACCTAATATTCTCGAGTGTTTCGCGCAGGTTTAAATCTCATGCTAACTCTGCGTCTTTCAATAATGAATTTGGACTCCCAGTGACAATCCTCGATGCGCCTGTAGGTACCGAAGTGCTGGTGCTTGAGATGGGGGAGAGATATCTAGGTGATCTGCGCTATCTCTCTGACATAGCTTCGCCAAATATCGGCGTAATCACGCATGTGGGGCTTGCCCATTCCGGCAATCTCGGTGGGCGGACAGGGATCATCGATGTGTTGAGTGAGCTTGTAGTTGCCCTTCCTAATGACGGGCTCGCAGTTCTGAACTCGGAGTGTTCTGCAACACCAATCCTTCGGGAGCGAAGCGCGGCGCCCGTGATTACTGTCGGGCACGCAGAAGATTCCGACGTACGCATCTTTAACGCCTCGCTAGACGAGCAGTTACGACCGACCTTCTCGCTACACACTCCATGGGGGAGCCTCGATTCGGTGCGCCTGCAACTGCTTGGCGAGCATCAAGTCTCGAATGCCGCCATGGCCGCTGCGACGGCTCTCTACCTTGGTGCCTCAACTGATGACGTTGCTCTCGGTCTCACCTCCACCCTCGCTGCGCATTGGCGTATGGAGCTGTCTCACACTGCCGGTGGCGTCGCTGTTCTTAATGATTCCTATAACGCCTCACCGAGAGCTATGGAGGCGGCAATCAATACTTTTGCGCAGCTCCCAGCAGGTCGCCGCATCGCAGTTCTGGGCGCTATGCACGAGCTAGGCGACGAGAGTCGCGCTCAGCACGCCCGCATTGGTGAACTGGCAGCGACAATCGGATTTGATGAGATCGTTGTAGTGGAGTCGGAATTATCAGAGCCACTTGCGGCAGCAGCCGAGGCACTCGGGGCGAGAGTTGCGCGCGTTACGAATCCAGAGGAGGCCTTCGCTCTTATCTCGAAGTCTCTTGAGCCTGGTGATGCAGTTCTGCTTAAGGCTTCTCGAGTTGTCGGCTTGGAACGTGTTGCGGATTTGTTATTGGGGGCGGCCGGATGATCGCAGTCTTGATCGCAGTCGCTGTCTCGTTCTTTGTCTGCGTATTAACTACGCCGTTGTTAATACGTGTTCTGCAGCGAAACCATATTGGCCAAGCAATTCGCGACGACGGCCCTGTAGCGCATCCCCATGAAGCGAAGGCTGGAACTCCCACGATGGGAGGAATTGCATTAATTGCCGCAGCCTTTATCGGTTACTTAGCTGCACATGTCCGGACAGAGGCGATCAAGTTCGCCGATACTGCACTATGCCTTTGGTTCCTTATTCTCGGAATGGCGTTCGTGGGTTTTCTCGATGATTGGCTCGGGATACGCAAATCACGCAACCTAGGGCTGCGTAAGCGCGGAAAACTTGGCGGACAATTGCTTGTGGCCGGTGGGTTCTCGCTCCTAGCCCTGAACTTTGTGCACACAAGCACGGCGCTTTCATTCACGCGCGCTTTCGACTTTGAGTTGGCAGGGTGGCTCTGGGTTGTCGTAGCGGTTGTGGTCATCATGGCGAGCAGTAACGCTGTAAATATCACCGACGGATTAGATGGTCTTGCTGCAGGGTCGTCAGCCTTAGTTTTTATTGCTTTCATCGTTATCGCCTTCACACAGTTCAGGCACCCAGGCGCGTATCACCTACAGGCCGCTAGTCAGATTGACCTCGCTGTAGTCGCTGCAGGAATGCTGGGAGCATGCGTGGGGTTTCTCTGGTGGAACGCGTTGCCGGCTCGCGTCTTCATGGGCGACACTGGAGCGCTTGCTCTCGGAGCGGCTATTGCCGGCTTGGCGATCCTGACCCAGACAATTCTTCTCCTACCTATTCTCGGCGGTCTTTACATAGTCGAGACGATGAGTGTGATCCTGCAGGTAATCTCGTTCAGAGGGTTTGGTCGCAGAATCTTTCTCATGTCTCCTATCCATCATCACTTTGAACTCCTGGGGTGGCCTGAGTCGAGTGTCGTAGTGAGGTTCTGGATACTCGCCGGTTTCTCTATGGCCTTGGGACTCGGTCTTTTCTACGCAGACTTCTTGAGAATGCCCGGGCTCATCGGATGAGCAGGCAGAGGCAGTTCGCGTGAGAAACGAAGGGTTCTTTCTATGAGCGCTGAAGCACGCGATTGGAGTGGCAAGAGCGTGCTGGTAGTCGGGCTTCGAATGACCGGATCTGCGGTAGCTCGCTCGTTCTTATCGCGCGGTGCTCAAGTGACTGTGGTGGAGGAGAGGCCAAGCTCTCCGGGTTATGCGGAGCTGCGAAATGAGTTACTCGCAGCCGGCGCGCGGATCGTTGAGTCGCCTGAGGAGCGGGAGTGGAGTTCACTCGTAGCTGGTGTTGACCTATTAGTTCCTAGTCCGGGGGTGCCGCCTTCTCATCCGGTGATGATCGCTGCCGTAAAGCAGGGAGTAACCGTGCGAGGCGACATTGACCTCGCCGTCGGGGAATCGTTGGTGCCTGTTGTAGCGGTTACCGGGACTAATGGCAAGACCACAGTTACCACTCTCATCGCGGCGATGCTTGAGGCGACCGGGCTACGCGCTGGAGCAGCTGGAAACATCGGTTGGGCAGTTATGGATGCGCAGCAAAGGGCCTTCGATGTGCTCGTTGTTGAGGTATCAAGTTTTCAGCTTCACTCGACCACAGAGACCTTCAGCCCGTCGGTCTCGGTTCTTCTCAATATTGCTGAAGACCACACGGACTGGCATGGGTCGTTCGCTCGATATACAGATGACAAGTCTCGGATATTTAGGTCTCAGGGCCCTGCGGACCTGCTCGTGTTCAACGCAGATGATCCAATAGTTGCGGCACTCGCTCTTGAGGCTCCTGGAAGGACTCTCTCCTTCTCAATTGATCCAGATGCGCAGTCTGGTTATCGGATTCGCAATGGAGAGCTAATAACCCCAGATGGGGCGCGGATTGCGAGAATCGCGGATCTTCCGCTGAAGGCACCGCACGATCTAGCCAATGCCCTTGCAGCCTCTGCGGCGGCGCTGAGCTCAGGCGCCAATATCGAGTCGGTGCATGCGGCCCTGCTTTCATTTGCGAGGCTCCACCACAGAGCCGAGCCCATAGGTGAGAATCAGGGCGTGGCATTCATTAACGACTCAAAGGCAACCAACCCGCACGCCACGATTACTGCAGTCGGTGGCTATGCGAGTTGTGTGCTTATTGCCGGTGGGCGCAATAAGGGGATTGACCTATCAATTCTCCGACCGCTCTCAAAGAACTTGAGGGGAGTAGTTGCGATCGGCGAGGCCGCACCCGAGATCGAGGCTGCTTTTGACGGAGCTACTCCGACGCGAGTCGCAACCAACATGAAGGATGCAGTCCGGTTTGCAGCGGAGATGTCCAAGCCCGGTGATGTTGTTCTGCTCTCCCCAGCCTGCGCATCTTTCGACTGGTATAAGTCATACGAAGAGCGTGGAGAATCGTTTGTCGCTGAGGTAGAGGCTTTCATATCAGGGGCAGACCAGTGACCTCGACCACATCAAAGCAGAGCTCTAAAAAGAAACGTCGAACTCCAGCGACGACTCGCAAGTCGCTCTTATTGATGAAGGTCAAGAGAAACACTCTTGCTACGCAGCTCTCAGTCTTGATTCTTTTCCTCTGCCTCATAGGCACAGCGATGGTGATGTCGGCATCTAGCGTCGAGTCGCTCAACGAGGGATCAGGTGCCTATGCGTTTGTGACGAAGCACCTTATGAATCTGACTTTTGGTGCGGTTGTCTTCTGGCTAATAAGCCGTTTCGATTATCGAAGATGGCTCGGTCTTGGCCCGATATTGCTAATCGGCGCGGTAGCGATGCTCATAGCGGTCCTAATTCCGGGTCTTGGAATTACTCATAGCGGAGCGCGTCGCTGGTTAGGGGCCGGGCCACTCGAGTTCCAGCCATCGGAGGCTGTGAAGTTTCCATTAGCAATTGTGCTCGCAGGGCTCCTCTCAGCACGTGAGAAGGCCGGAGAACTAAGGAGCATCCGCCGAACCTTGTTGCCGGTCGGTTTGATGACGATTTCGATTGCGTTCCTCGTTGTAGTCGAGCCTGACTTCGACTCAACGCTTGTTATCTTGGGTCTAGTAGCAGGGCTGCTCTTGCTGGTGGGGATTCCAAAGACATGGTTGTTGGGTGCAGCGGTGGGTGGCGCGGCACTGACCTATTACGAATTATCTGAACCATTTCGTCGCGCTCGGATGTTTGTCTTTGTGGACCCTTGGAAGGACGCCCTCGGCACTGGCTACCAGTCGATTGCCGGATATACGTCCCTTGCCCTAGGGGGTTGGTTCGGCGCAGGGCCAGGTGCAAGTACCGCTAAGTGGGGATTCCTCCCCGTTGCTTACTCTGACTTCGTATTCGCAGTTATTGGCGAGGAGTTCGGCGTGGCAGGTTGCCTTGTTGTCGTCTGCTGCTTTGTCGCATTCGGTGTGATCGGTTTCAAGATTGCATTGCGCGCCCCCGATCGTTTCGGGACACTTCTAGCCGCTGGACTCACTCTCACAGTTCTGCTTCAAGCAGTAATTAATATCGGTATGGTTGTTGGGATCGTCCCTGTCTCTGGCTTGACCCTCCCATTTATCTCCTACGGCGGAACTTCACTAGTCCTAATGCTGAGCGCGGCAGGCATCCTCTGCAACATTGCTTACCAAGGCAGGCCCAGAGTCGTCTCAACAAAGGCAACGCCTAAAGCAAAATTATCCAGAGGGTGAAGAAGATCACGAACTCCACGGGTGACGAGAGTCGCGCATCAGGCGAAGCTCCAGACTCAGTCCGTCGATCCAATCGAATCAGTGTCGTGATCGCCGGAGGCGGTACCGGTGGGCACGTGTATCCAGCACTAGCTCTCGCAGATGCCCTCATTGAGAGGGGGGTAAGCGCAGAGAGAATCCACCTCATCGGAGCGCGTCGCGGGATCGAGGCACGGCTGTTTCCGGGAACTGCCTTTACCTTTACGCTGCTATCACTTCGTGGTCTCGATAGAGGCCGAAATCTCATTGCAGTCTGGCGAAATGTCGTTGCTATTGCATCTTTAACGCTCGGAGTTCTTCGAGTTGCGTGGAGGTTTCTCCGCAATCGCCCGCATTGCGTCGTCGGAGTCGGAGGATACGCGTCAGCTCCTTGTGTCGTAGCTGCAAGCATCCTGCGAATTCCTGTAGTGGTGCATGAGCAGAATGCTCTTCCTGGTCTAGTGAACCGCTGCGCTGTTCGACTCGGTGCACGCGCAGCAATTTCTCTGCCAGGGACGCCTCTGAAAGGCGGAGTGCTTACAGGCAACCCAGTTCGGCGGGAAATCTCTGAGGTTGTACGCAACACTGACCCGCTTAAGCCAGTGCTTGGGATCGTCGGCGGGAGTCTTGGTGCCGGGCGCCTCAACGATGCGGCGCTTGGGCTCGCATCGCGTTGGGGAACGCGCACTGATGTGAGTGTTCGGCACGTAACAGGTCCGCGCTTCTTGGAGTCATGCAAGAGCGTCTACGAGTCTCAACGTTCACCGGCTGATCTCCTAGATTTCCAGATTGTTGGATACGAGGAGCAGATCGAGACTCTCTACTCCGGAGTGTCGCTCCTCGTCTGCAGATCTGGAGCGCTTACGGTTGCTGAGATCTGCGCGGCCGGGGTGCCGTCAATCCTGATTCCATGGCCAGGTGCCGCAGGCGATCATCAGCGAGGAAATGCTGAGGCGCTGGTGAGGGCAGGTGGAGCGGTCCTTCTATTAGATGCCGATTGCGATGCTGCCAAACTCGATTCACTTGTATCTCCGTTACTTGCTGATGCTGAGCGGTTGGGGAGAATGAGTGCTGCTGCGCTGGAGCTTGCACTCCCTGACGCGGCCCGTGATCTTGCGATTCTCGTGGAGGAGTTTGCCGATGCCAGCACCTGAGCAAGAAGGACGCCTGGACCTGTCGTTCCTTAGGACTATCCACATTGTCGGAGTCGCTGGTCACGGAATGAGCGCACTTGCGGCAGTGCTTGCAGAACTCGGCCACCATGTATCTGGGACAGATATCGCACCAAGCCGACGGATGGAGCGACTCTCGCTTCTCGGGGTCACATGCAGCGTCGGCCAACGCCCAGAGAACATTCCAGCGAACTGCGATGCCGTTGTTATCTCGACCGCCGTGCCTCTTACCAATATCGAGGTAGCCACAGCTAACGAGCGTGGTATCCGAGTATTTCACCGCTCCGATGCACTCGCAGGAGTAGTTGCCCAACGCCGCGGAATAGGCGTGGCAGGAACGCACGGCAAGACAACGACATCTTCGATGGTCACATTGATAATGCGCGCAGCAGGTATGAATCCTTCGTTCGTAATTGGAAGCGAACTCAATGAGGTGGGTACCAACGCCGCTATGGACTCAGGCGATTGGCTTGTTGTCGAGTCCGACGAGAGCGACGGATCGTTCTTGAAGTTCGATCTCAATGCTGCGATCATCACCAACATTGAGAAAGATCACCTTGGTTTCTGGTCCACGATGGATCGGTTAGAGGCAGGTTTTGAAGTTTTCGCTTCGCACGTCGATGGTCCGGTGATCTTCTGTGCCGATGACCCTGTAACTTCTAGGTTGGCTGAGATTCACCCCAACGCTGTTACCTATGGCTGGGCCGAGGATGCCGATTATCGAGTCACCAACTATCGCAGCGGAAAGAGCGGTTCAGAGTTCACGCTCGAGGTCGGGGGAGTAGTCATTGGCGAACTAGCCCTCCCTCTCCTTGGATCCCACAATGCACAGAACGCGACTGCTGCGGCTGCATTAACAATGAGCCTCGGTGTCTCATTCGAAGATGTGCGGAGCGCTCTTGCCGGATTCGGTGGAGTCTCACGAAGATTTCAATTTAGGGGCGAGCGAGACGGAGTTACCTTCGTTGATGATTATGCGCACTTGCCAAGTGAGATAAAGGCCACGCTGCGAGCGGCACAAGAGGGAGGGTGGCGTCGGATCGTCGCTGTATTCCAGCCGTATCGGTATCTCCGCACGATGCTGATGTGGCGAGATTTTGCAGATGCCTTCGAGGGTGTTGACCACCTAGTGCTAACAGATGTCTGCGGCGCTAGTGAGGAGCCGATTCCTGGTGTAACAGGTCGGCTAGTACTGCAGGCTGTTCTCGACGCACATCCAGAGATGTCGGTCTCGTATTTTCCTCATCGGTCGGAGCTCGTTTCAAACGTACTTAGATATGCAGGGCCGGGTGATCTTGTGCTCACACTTGGAGCAGGTGACCTAACAACTGTCCCTGATGACTGGGTAAACGGGTGAGCGTGTTGAGCTCTGAATTCGACGCGACTTTCACTACGTTGAGCCGCGATTTTGGTGATCGAGTGGAGCGCGCAGCGGCCCTATCTCAGTTCACCACATACCGTTTAGGTGGACCGGCTGAGATCCTCGTGCGGGTTAGAAATGTGGGCGAACTCGGCTTGCTAGCCGCAGCGCTTGAAGCGAACCCGAGTGTCCCCATCCTCGTCATTGGTAGAGGCTCCAATCTTGTAGTTGCTGATGCTGGAGTAAGCGCCGTAGTTGTGATTCTCGAGGGAGATTTCGAGAAAGTAGAGATTGTTGGAGAATCCGTAACCGCAGGCGCAGGGGTTCCGCTCCCAGTATTAGCGCGCAGGTGTGCTGCCGCCGGGCTAAGCGGCCTTGAGTTCTACGTTGGTATTCCAGGGAGCATCGGCGGCGCAGTACGTATGAATGCCGGCGGCCACGGGAGGTCAACTTCTGAGGTGCTCCGCTCTGCGGTAGTGGCCGATATCTCAAATAGTGGAGCCGTCTCAGAGCGCTCCGTTGAGAGTCTTGGTCTTGAGTATCGGGGATCTGCGCTAGGTGGAATGGAGATTGTCTGCAGCGCTTCTTTCGATCTCGTTAGAGATGAACCTGCTGCATGCGAGGAGCGACTCAGCGAGATTGTTCGTTGGCGTCGCGAGAACCAACCCGGGGGCGCAAATGCTGGCTCTGTTTTTCGCAACCCAGAGGGTGACTCCGCCGGACGATTAATCGAAGCCTGCGGCCTGAAAGGAACCAAGATTGGTGGGGTGCATGTTTCAGAGAAGCATGCCAATTTTATTCAGGCAGATGCTGGGGCAACGGCGAGCGACTTGGCCGAACTCGTGTCGGAGATCCAGCGACGAGTATTCAACGAGACCGGCATCCGTCTCGAGACAGAGCTTCACTGGGTCGGCTTCTCAAAGAGCGCCGGTCAAGGCGGCCCATCAGAGGCAACGAAGTGAGTGCCCAGAACGAAGACCCAAGAATTAAAGCCCGCAGAAGCGCGGTCGAGCAGGCAAAGGTACGTAGGCGAACACTCGTGGTCGGCTCCGCACTCTGTGTCGCGGTAGTTGCGTTCCTTGTATACGTCCTTCTCAACTCGTCGTTATTGGAGACAAGGAAGTTAGAGGTATCTGGAGTGACAGGGGAGCGAGGCAGAGCGGTAGAGGCTGCAGCGGCAGTTCCGATGGGTTCCGCTCTTGCTTTTCTAGATACCGGTGCAATATCGGATCGTGTAAAAGAGCTTCCATGGATAGCGAGTGTCTCGGTAAAGACTCACCTGCCCCATACGGTCTCAATCGAGTTGGTTGAGCGCAACCCTGTGGCATGGGTTCGCCCTGGTAGCGAGATAACCATTACGACGAGCACCTCAGTTTCACCATCAAGCACAACGCGTAATTCGAGCGGCGGACCTTCTACTTCCTCAACCACTAGCGAGCCCACGACCACAACACGCGCTCCTGCGGTCCAGCCCCCGCGGCTAGTTGACAAGGATGGGAGGGTTCTCGCTACTACTGCTGCTCCGCCATTCGGCATCCCAGAGATTCGCGGGGTGAAGGTTGCCAAGGCAGGGGGTTTCATCAATCCCAGGTCCGCCGCAACCACATTCATGGCACTCCCGAAGGCCTTGAGGGATCAGGTTGCTGTTCTCGAGGTTGACCGGGACGGGTCTGTCGTGCTCCTACTCAATACGACTCCAGGTCAGCGCCCCACAGCACGGGTCATTCGAATTGGCCCCGCTGATGACGCCCGTGAAAAAGGAGCAGTAGCGCTAGCAGTGCTCGAGGCTCTTAGGGGCAGCAGGCAGAGCGTGACGACAATCGATGTAACCGTCCCAACCGCTCCGGCTACCTCCTAAAGAACTCGTGAGACTCAACCATCGGGCTTTCTCCAGCATCGGGCCTTATAGAGGATGGATCTAGTGATAGTTCTAGAGATTGAGCATTTAATTGACCGCTTTGAGGAGTATTTGAGAGAATTTTGCTCTCTAGAGGCGCTTCTCTTTGCCCCAGTTGGCTCTGTCCGGTACAGTCTGAACCCTTACAACAGGTTTACATAAGTCTTGACCTCTACAACACCTCGACCGTAAGGCCAAGGTTCACGTTGAGACTCAAGGGTTATGGCTACGCCAGGAG
>CAFAAH010000010.1_pt1 | contig 13011 bp, 7 predicted proteins | sample 7267521 | NCBI WGS metagenome assembly CAFAAH01 (sample SAMEA6813982, study PRJEB35770) | freshwater metagenome | biome: Freshwater; feature: Freshwater reservoir; material: water | place: Czech Republic | collected 2017-08-18 | depth 30m m
ATTACCCAGATGTGACCACACTCGTTATCGACGACGGGTCTCGCTATGACCCCACCCCTCGGATAGCTGAGGTTGCACCTCGTGCGTTTGTTAGGCGCCGTGAGAGTGCGTCTGGTTTTGCTACTGCAGCCAATGAAGTTATTGCGAGCGTCCAGGGTGCAACTTTCTTGCTGTTCTGTCACGGGGATGCAGTTCTCGATAGGTACGCGCTCAAGATCATGGTTGATGAGGCTGTGCGATCGAATGCCGGAATCGTGGGGCCGAAGGTAGTGCGCTCCTCTGACCGTTCACACCTTCTCGAGGTAGGGATGACGGTCGACCGGCTCGGTGCCCCCCATACTGAGATTGAGCCCGACGAGATCGATCAAGAGCAGCACGATGCTGTGCGCGATGTCTTCTTTGTCTCCGGGGTAGCGATGCTTGTGCGCTCAGATCTCTTCGCCGAGATTGGTGGCTTCGACCCGGATGCTGCTCCCGCGGCTGAGGACGTTGATTTTGGTTGGCGAGCACGCATTGCGGGTGCACGAGTAATGGTTGCTCCCGATGCGGTAGTAACACACAGTGTCAGCGACATTTTTCGCGACTGTATTGATGCGAATCCTTCACAGGTAGAGGGGGCGCGCCACCGCGCAATGCTTACCTCAGCTGGGGCGCTCTCGCTCCTCTGGATGGTTCCTCTCGCTTTGGGCTTGTCGGTAATTGAGGCCGGTTTATCCTTTGTAAGCGGGCACCGCGGCCGCGCTGGTGCAATTCTGCGCGGCTGGTGGATAGCGATAACTGGCATTCGTAGTGGTCGCCCAGCTCGTCTCGCAGCTCAATCTCATCGGAGGGTCTCCGACGGGGAGATTAGATATCTGCAGAGTCATGGCAGTTCGCGTGTACGCAGGTTCTTGAACGGAACCCTCCATGCAGATGATCGATTGCGTGACATAACTGAGCGAAGCCGCACGCTTACCGATACCGCTGGTGCGCGAGTGCGCGAGCCAGTTGGAATCGCAGTATGTATTTTTGTCGCACTTGTTGCCATTGGGTCACGCGACCTGCTTCTTGGTTCTCTTCCTCAAATTGGGCAGATGCGAATTTGGCCGAGTGTCGGTGGAGGGTGGGGAGCGTTTACCTCTGTATGGCGTGACTCGCTCTTGGGCGCGCGCACTCTTGAGCCTCCGCTCCTTTTAGTTACATCCGGAATCGGCTCAATCTTCTTTGGTGCAACGGGCCTAGCTCGCACGCTCCTAGTCGTAGTAGCTATGCCGGTTGGAGTTCTTGGTGCGTGGCGCTTAGGTCGCTCGGTAGCTGGCCCAGGTATCGCTGCAGTCGTGACCGGGGTTGTCTATGGGGTGATCCCGCTTCCGCGTAACGCAATCGCAGCCGGGCGTATGGGGCCACTGCTCGCGTACGCAATCGCCCCTGTACTTGTACTTGGTATTGCACGGCTAAGTGGCCTCTTGGAGGCAGAGAGTCGTCCGCGCAGGCGCATTGTTTCGCTCTGCGTATTGGTCGCCATCTGCTCAGCTTGGTGGATGCCTGCGATTGCGCTCCCGTTGGCGATTGCCGCTGCATTCACGATCGCTGCTCCATTTACTCGTGGGGCAGCTGTAGCGCTTGGATGGCGCCCTGCTACAAAGATCACGCTCGGCGCTGCTGCGCTATTGCTTCCATGGCCGATCACGTTGATAGGGCTCCACAATGGAGCAACACTCGGGTTCTCGTACTCTGGTGGAGCCAAGATGCTCGACCTTCTTCGATTCCACACTGGGCCCGCAGGCGCAGGCCCCGCTGGGTGGGTTCTGCTCGCAGTTGCGCTCGTTGTGCTTCTAATTGCATCGGGTCCACGATTTGAGTGGGCGGTGCGGGCATGGGGATTGATGATCGTTGGCTTTGCAGCAGCTTGGCTTCCGCAGCGAATCTCCTCAACGCTACCGATGCCGGTTAGAGAGGGGCTGCTTATTCCTGCCGCGGTTGGGCTTGCGTTAGCTGTTGGATTAGGAGCCGCATCGCTCCTGACTGATGTTGGGCGACGGCGTTTTGGTTGGCGCCAAGTCTCTGCAGTGCTCGCGACAGTTGCCCTCTTACTTCCTGTGCTGGCCTTCGCTGCGGACACCCTCGGCGGGCGATGGAGAATGCCGAGTCAATCTTGGGCGGACTCGCTCTCGTGGATGGAGTCGCGTTCCTCAGCGGGCGATTTCAGAGTCCTCTGGCTTGGAGACCCCGCTGTGCTTCCTCTTGATCCCGGTCGCAGCGGTGCAGTTGGTTACGGAGTTACATCTAATGGAGTCAGCGACTCGCGTGTGTTGATTCCGATCCCTGAGCGCGGTGACCAGCGACTAGTTCGCCAGGCAGTCGAGACGATTCGTAAAGGCAGCAGTAACCGAATTGGCGCGCAACTCGGAGAACTTGGAGTGAGATTTATCTTGGTCCCTGAGACGCCTGGACCAGATCAGCGACCATTTATCGCAGCCCCCGACGGCATCACCTCGACACTCTCCGACCAACTGGATCTGCTCCGACTTGAAGCCTCGCCCGGACTCTCCCTCTACGAGGTAGTCCCATGGCAACCAGTTAGGGCGCTCATCACTACAGAGGGGGGTGCGAAAGTTGTCGCGCCGCTGCAGAGCGATAAGAAGAATCCTCCCGGGATAGTTCGTTTCGCTACTCCCAAAGCCTCGATGATCAAGGCGAAGAGCAACGGTAAAACGCTTAAATCTGGAGGGGATTCAAACTGGGATAACTCTTGGGCCCTTCCTAAAGCAGGACCTGTCTCAATCGCCAACAGCGCTTCTTGGCTGCGCATATTCGCGATACTTCTCCAGGGTGCAATTTTCTTGCTAGCGATTCGTATGTGGCGATCTGACTCGCAGCGGGTGCCACGGAAAACAGTGCGTAGGAGAGTCGCGGGATCAACGCTCCCGCCGCGGAGCACCTCGCTTACTGACTCGCTTATTAGCCCAGCCGCGCTCGCTAGTGAAGTCCCTGACACAGCTTCTAGTGCAACCTCTAACGCAGCCCCTGATCCAGCACCGGATCTAGATCCCATAGCGCCGAGCGATGCTTCATCTAGCGCGGAGACGGAGCCGGGAACATGAGTCAAGAGAATTCAGTTCCTAAGAGCGAGGCAAGAGCAGATCGGTTGGCAAAACGCAGCCGACGGAGTAGGCGCAGTGTTGTGGTGGCGGTTGCGTTTCTTACGGTAATTGTCGGAGTCTCTGAGTGGTTGGCTCCGTCTGATACCTCAAGCAGCGACGCCAGTGGTGGGGGGAAGAGAGCCCAAGCGGTAGTAGATCCACAAGAGACTCGATCCACTTGGTTCTGCGCTGGCGGAACCTCGCAGCCTGGTGGAATTGCGGACGAGACTCTCACTGTCGCAAACGTCGGCGGGAGCCGTTCATTTGTCGCTGATATAAAGGTGAGCGTCATGACTGGGGTTGGTGTCGCTACCGGGAGGCTCGATTTCACACTTGCACCTAGGGGGGGTCCTCTTCCGTCAGCGACAGGGCTCCCTAGCGTGCGCTCGATTCCAGTCAGCTCGATATTGGCAAACCCAGACCCGGGAGTAGTGGTCGAGGCGATTGGTGCCCCAGTTGTCGTTACTCACTCTGTCTCTGGGGCCGGAGATGTTGGAGCGACTCCATGCGCGCGCGGTGGATCTGATACTTGGTACTTCGCTGGCGGTACAACGGTTCTCGGAGCCGAGCAGTGGTTAACGCTCTTCAACCCATTCCCTGGAGACGCTGTAGTAGATCTCACCTTCTTCACTAATACTGGAGTCGAGGAGCCCGGCGACGCTCAAGGTGTTGTGGTAGCGGGTACCTCGCGTTTGAGCATCCCCATACATGATCTAGTGCCGCGCAGAGATTCTGTTGCAACGCGAGTGACTACGCGCAGAGGGCGCGTCATTGCTGATCAGATACAGATTCTCGATGGCCGAGACGGGCGTAAGGGCATCACTCTGGTTGCTGGAGTCCCGGAATTAGCTAAGAAGTGGTGGTTCTCCGGATCAACTGCACAAGAGGGGAGATCTACGAATCTCAGCATTCTTAACCCAGGTGCGACCAAAGTAAATGTGCGCATCGATACAGCACTCGTCGGGGCGGTCACTCTCGCTCCGATCGATGTTGAGATACCACCGCGCAGCGTCGCAGTGACAGATGTTTCCTCACGAGTCCCGGTAGGCACTCCCTTCGCATGGAGTTTGAGCATTCGTGGGAGCGGAGACAGCCAAGACGAGTCGATCGAAGGGATATCGGCATCTGCGCTAATCGCGCAGACAGGCATCGAACTCGGGGTCGCTGCAGATTCAGGGTCATCATTCGCGAGTAGTTCGTGGTACTCGCTCTCCCCAGATCTGCTCGGAGGTGCCACTCGAGAGATTGCAATCTTCAATGCATCGGATAAGCGTGTGACGTGGAGAGTGCAAGCATTTGCTGCGCTCCCTGATTCGAAGGTGCAGCGCGGCACGCTTGCACCAGGAGGGTTGTCTCGCCAAACCCTCACATCATCAGGAGTTACGCAGGTAGTTGCAGATGGTCTCGTAACGATCTCTGAGGCTACTCAGGGCCCGCGAGGGTTGATCCTCTCAGGTGGTTTTCCGGTCTGCCCATCACCACTTGTGGGTAGTACATCAGGTGGACCTCGATGCTGATCTATTTAGCGATAGCAATTGTTGGAGCGGTTGGTGGAGTTGTCTTTGCTTTGGTAGCTCAGCGAGGATCCAAGCCGAGCCCGATTAATGACACATACCCCGTACCGCGCCAACTTCATCGGCAAGATTTTCCAAACCCAGATGCGCCTTGGCTTGTAGCTCTCTTCACATCTGAGTCCTGCGATGGATGCGCACCGATGCGTTCTAAGGTCGATGTCCTTGCATCCAGAGAGGTCGCTGTCTGTGAACTCTCATTCCCGGAGGCGCGCGAACTACACGACCGCTATGCGATTAGCGGTGTGCCGATGGTATTAGTGGCCGATGCTGAAGGGGTAGTACTTCGCGCGTTTGTCGGGCCGACTAGTGCAACAGACTTATGGGCCGCGGTTGCAAGTGCGCGCGACATAACCGCTGATGTAGATCCAGGCCTAGGCGCACTCCCTTAATAAGAGCAGCTTTTATAGGGTTCCGGGGTCCTCTGTGAAGCGCCCAATTACTGGAGCGCCTACTTCGCCCTCACTACTAAGACCCTCACTCCCAAGAACCTCAGGGACGAGCTCTGGTGCGATTACCTCGCCGTCGATAGTGAAAGATCGACGCGGTCCGCCAGCGCGATAACCCATGGCTTCATCTACAAGGCGCTCCACCTCGATCCCGTCGAGAGTCTCATGTTGAAGAAGGGCTTTCGTGATGGCATTTAGGCCCGGGCGAAATTTGGTGAGCAACTCAACGGTTCGCTTCTCTTGCCCACGCAGAATCGTCTCAACCTCTTCGTCAATTACGCGTGCCGTCTCATCGGAGTAGTCGCGCGTATGCACAAGATCTTCTCCGAGGAACACAGCGCCCTGCGCACCCCAAGCCATCGGGCCGATGCGGTCTGACATTCCCCACTCGCGGACCATTCTCCGTGCGATCTCCGTTCCCCTAACCAAGTCATTCTGGGCGCCAGTTGATTGGCTGTCGTAGACGTTCATCTCGGCCACACGCCCTCCAAGGAGTACGCAGAGCATGTCTTGTAAGAAGTTCTTGTCGTGGGAGTAGCGCTCCTCCTCGGGGAGTTGCTGGGTCATGCCTAGGGCCATACCAGTCGGGAGAATTGTCACCTTGTGCACCGGGTCAGCATGCTCGAGCACATAGGCAGCGAGTGCATGCCCTGCCTCATGAACAGCAGTGTGCTCTTTCTCTAGGTCGTTCATTACGACCGTGGGGCGCTTGAGCCCCATAAGCACGCGGTCTCGAGCATCCTCAAAGTCGATTGCATGGACCGACTTCTCTCCTCTACGCACGGCGAAGAGGGCCGCCTCATTGACCAAGTTGGCTAGGTCGGCACCAGACATTCCTGGCGTCCCTCGCCCAACTACAGCGATATCGACATCACTAGAGATCTTCTTGGCGCGGAAGTGGACCTTGAGAATATCGATGCGCTCACCGAGTGTGGGGAGAGGCACCATGATCTGGCGGTCGAAGCGGCCAGGGCGAAGAAGCGCTGGGTCAAGTACATCAGGGCGGTTGGTGGCCGCCATCATGACGATGCCCTCGGAGGCCTCAAACCCGTCCATCTCGGCGAGCATTTGGTTGAGGGTCTGCTCGCGCTCGTCATGACCTCCGCCGACACCGGCACCGCGCTTGCGGCCGATTGAATCAATCTCATCGACGAAGATAATTGCAGGGGCCTGCTTGCGCGCTGTCTGGAAAAGGTCTCGCACGCGCGCTGCGCCTACACCGACAAACATCTCCATGAAGTCTGATCCGGTGATGGCTATAAATGGAACACCCGCCTCACCAGCAACGGCGCGCGCGATTAGCGTTTTACCGGTTCCAGGAGGGCCGACAAGAAGGACTCCACGCGGAATGCGCGCTCCGATCTCAGTAAACTTTGCTGGGTGCTTCAGGAAGTCGACGACCTCTGAAATCTCTTGTTTTACAGGCTCATACCCCGCTACATCTGCGAAGGTGGTAGTTGGATTATCGGAGTCGTAGACCTTGGCTCGGCTGCGCCCGATGCTCATCATTGAGCCCATCTGCCCCTGAGCACGACGGTTCATCCATACGAAGAAACCGATAATGAGGATAACGGGGAGAAGGTAGATGATCGCCTGAAAGAACGCATTGGAGGACTCACGCTTGTAGGTGTAATCAACGCCCTCGGCCTTCATCTGTCGCACTACAGAGTCGGGGAATGCATCGTTTGGTCCACTACTTGTAAATACCTCGGCGCCGTCTTGCTTAGCGCTTCCGGCCTTAGTGAACTCACCGTTCATTGAACCGGTAGCAGGATCGAGGGAGACGGATTTAATGCGCCCCTGCCCTACATAGTTTGAGAACTGGGAGTAGGTGATGGTTGCACTTGGCTTGGCGTTGCTGTCACCAAGATTGAGCGCGAGGAACGCGGTTATCACAATGCCGATTAGAAGGAAGGGCAGCCAGCGTGGGCGCGCTTTGGGAGAGGTTGGCTTGCCCGGAGTTTTTCCTGCTCCTTTGTCCTGGTTCTTATCGGCCTTCTTATCGCGCTCGCCGAATTTGGGGGACTTACGGCTTAAAGATGGGGGCTTCATCGCCATGGGTGGGGCTCCGCGTAATAAAGATGCTCTGCATCAGGTTCTTGACTGGAGCCCTATCGTACGCACCGGCAGGGACTTATTTGTCGTCGGGCCTACGATCAGGGAGATATGAGCGCCATCGCACCCAACTCAAAGCCATCCTCCGGCACGAATAATTCACCGAGCATTCGCTGGGGCTTAGGCGACGCCATATGGGTCTGGCTGGCTGCGCTGGCCGTAACCCTCTTCGCCGGAGCTGCCTTTGCTGCCCTTCGAGGTGCCCTGGGTGGCTCTGGATCAAGTGGCGATGCTCTCACCGATATCTGGGACCTTGTATTTAGTTCCTTGATTCAGAATGCCGCGATAGTTGGTTTCATCATCGTCGTATCCCATCTAAAGGGCGTCGGCTCCCTTCGTAGAGACTTCGGTCTTCGCCTGCGGATCCGCGACTGGTGGTGGCTGCCAGTGGGTTCCGTAATCTCAGTGGGCTCGGCCATTTTATTGGACCCCATCCTTCATTTCATGGGTAAACCTCCGACTCAGGCTGTAGTTACCATCATCGACAAGAGCAGCGGCGTCGGTGCACTAGCAGCTGCTCTATCGGTCGCTATCGCCGCGCCGATCGCCGAGGAGTTGCTATTCAGGGGCCTCGTGCTGCGCTCGCTCCAGAGGCGATACCGACCAGCGGTGGCGATTGCTGTTACCTCCGTCATATTCGCAGCCGTGCATCCATTGCTAGACCCCAAGGCGGTACTTGCTCTGGTGCCCCTGCTCTTACTCTCGGTCGCGTCTGGGATACAGGCAGCACGAAGTGGCAACCTCTCTCGCTCGATCTGGTTGCACATGGGCTTCAATGCGATTACCGCCGCCGGGCTTCTCCTCAATTAACGACCCGCTCGAGATTGTTGGGACTCTAATCCCTGAGGTATTGGGCCAGCAGCTAGGGCTTAGGGCCCCTCGAAACCCATAGGTAGAGCCATTTTACGGCTTCTAGAGATTTTTTCGGGTGGTGACTACAGGTATTAGGGCCTAGATGCCGATACCTGAACTGCTCCTAGAGAGCACAACTCGAATCGCCTAGAAGGAGAACCAAATGATCTGCACTAACTGCAATAAGAAGAACGTAATCGAGATCCGTATGACCGTCGGCGGAGAGAGCCTCGCCTTTCACCGTTGCGGAAGCTGCGACTCCAAGGCTTGGGTCTCCGGAGAGAGAACCATTGAGCTAGGGCGAGTCTTAGATCTTGCACGACCAGCAAGGGTCTAGTCATTTTGGGTTTAGTCACTCAGGTTTTAGTCATTCAGGCTTTAGTCACTCAGGCTTTAGTCATTTTGGGTTTAGTCATTTTGGCTCAAGGCACTTAGCATTCCTTTACCAAGAACGCGCACTGCACCGCCTGAATGAGTGAGACAATGCCCCCCTTGAGTACTTCAGTTCACCCTCCCGTTCCTGAGTCCCCGTCTCGACGTGTGTCGGCGGCTTCTTCAGTTGTTGACTCAAGCACGAGTAATAAGGCTCGCGACTGGGGATCCATCCTCTCGACGTTGGTTGTCGTCGCTAGTTGCCTGACGGTGCTTGCGGCGCTACATCCAGAACTGCTCCTCAAATCAACTACTGCGTCCGGTGGTGACATGGGTGCCCACGTTTGGTTCCCGGCGTATTTGCGCGACCACCTGCTTGGTCAATTCCGCGTCGCGGGTTGGGCGCCTGATTGGTTCGCTGGTTTCCCTGCAGGGCAGTTCTATTTTCCTCTCCCTGCATTGGCTGTTGTGTTCTTAGATCTTGCGCTGCCATACAACGTTGCTTTTAAATTTGTAACTGTTATCGGTGTTGTGATGATGCCGGCCGCCGCGTACGCGTTCGGTCGTGGGCTGCGAGCCCCGCGCCCAACACCCACCCTCTTCTCACTAGCCACCGTGCTCTTCTTGTTCTTCAAGGGTGCAAGTGGACCCGGCCCGAATATTCAGACCATTGCTTTCAATCAAGGCATCATGGGAGGGACTCTAAGAAGCACGCTCGCCGGAGAGTTCTCTTTCTCAATCGCAATCGCTCTCGCGTTGGTATTTCTTGGGGCCTTTGCATCGGCGCTAGATCGAAGAACTCGTGCGTGGATTCCAGCCTTACTTCTGGCAGCGACTGTCATGAGCCACATTGTCGTTGCAATATTTGCAGTCGTTGCAGCCTTGGTTATCTGGGCAACTGCGAAGCGGCCGCTTAAATCATTTGGGCTATCCGCTGCCATCGGGGGAGTAGGTGCGTTACTCACAGCCTTCTGGACCCTCCCGCTGCTCGCGACCTTTGGATATACCGCAAACATGCGCTACGAGAAGATCACCGATTATTGGGTGTACCTATTCCCGCGTGAAGGTTCTTGGGTAGGTCCGTTCCCTCCGTTCGCTTGGTGCTTGCTCTCCCTCGCAGCGATTGGTGCTATCTCTGGAGCGGTCCTACGTAGACGCTCAACTATCGCAATTACCGTGATCACAGTCGTCTTCGGGTTTGTGTTCATTCTCTGGCCAGAGCTACACGCATGGAACCTTCGTTTTCTGCCATTTTGGTACTTCGGGCTTGGACTCTTAGCGGCCTGTGCTGTCGGCGAGGGAGTGAGAGCGTTAGCGGAGGCGGCACCTAGGTTCATTCCTTCTCAGCAGGACGCCAAGTTTGTGACAGCGGTTGTCATGTCATCGGTTCTAATAGCCATCTCCGTATTTACACTCGCTCGCGCTTTTAGTACACGCGGTTTTCTAGATTTTTGGGCCGAGTGGAATTTCTCGGGGTACGAGGACACGAGATCCGATGCAACGCGCGCAAAAGCATGGCCAGAGTTTGAGGCCCTCATCAATGAGATGAAGACCCTCCCTCCCGGGCGCGCTATATGGGAGGGCGGCGGTTCGCTCGATAATTACGGGACCCCGCTTGCACTTGAACTGCTGCCGTACTTCACCAAAGGTCGAATCCAGTCCGTAGAGGGTCTCTACTTCGAGTCCGCTGCGACAACTCCGTACCACTTCATGGGAGTAAGCCCCATCTCTGGCCCTTCCAATGCATCTAACCCAGTTCGAGGGCTTGATTACCGACACATTGAAGACTTCAGTCTCGGCGTGCGATGGATGCAGGTGATGGGGGAGAACTATTACCTCGCGTACTCGGATGCAGCGCTCGCTGCAGCAGCGGCAGATGAGCGATTGACGCTCTTAGCCACAACAAAGGACACCGATGGTCAGGAGCCAAAAGGCTGGAGTATTTATCGCGTCTCCGGGAGTCGACTCGTTGAGGGGTTGAGTGCTGAGCCAGTTGTTACTGAGGCGAGTTCTGGCAAGCAGAGCGACTGCTTCGACCGAGAGCCTGTAGAGGGGGTCCGTTCACCAAAGCTTGAGGCTTGGGAGTGCATGAGCGTTGGATGGTTCAACGACCCAAGCGCACTTGACCGGCCGTTAGTGGTAGATGGTCCTAAGTCGTGGGTACGTGAGGCAGACCCAGTTGTTGCTCGTTTATTGGAGCGCAAGGCATTACCAAAAGTCGAGGTAACAAAACTTAAGCGCACTGATCATTCAATCTCGTTCCACGTCTCGCGTGTTGGAGTGCCTGTAATAATTCGCGAGTCGTATTACCCGAACTGGAGAGCTAGTGGAGCTGACGGCCCCTATCGCACAACGCCGAACTTCATGGTTGTGATCCCGAGTTCAAAGGACGTGACGCTCTCGTACGCGCGTTCTGGTCCGGAGTGGATCGGATTTCTTTTGACCCTCTTGGGCATTGTTGGTGTCGTGCTGCTCTCTCGCCGCTGGCCCGTGCTTGAGGAGCCAGATTTGATGGAGGTATACGGAGAGAGATATGGAGAGATAGAAACATCAGTATCCGCTCCCGAGATGTTTGACCCATTTCTGCATGGGGGTGAGGAGGTCGATGACGTGCTCGCTCTCGTAGCGGCTCTCCGCACCGCTGGCTATTCGTCTGAGGCCTCGCTGCTCTCACGCTCGCGGCGTGGCCCTAGGGCGGATGCAGGGGTAGCTCTGGCGGCTGCCCTCGAGAGAATTCTTCGGATTGAAGGCTTAGACCCTGAGATTCGGGCCAGGTCAGAGGCTCTTGCTTCCATTTTTGACGGAGGGTGACAACCCCTAGGTAGACCCAATGTGGCGCCCCCAATCAGTGGTTAGCGGTTCCCCGATTAGTATCCAACGTCCCGCCCACACGGGCGGTTGAGTACCAGAGGCCCCCCAGTGCCCGATTCGCTTGACACAATCTTTAAGGCCTACGACGTCCGCGGTGTTTATCCGACGGAGATTGATGAGGCTATTGCCCATCGCATAGGGAATGCCTTCGTGGTATTCACCGGTGCCTCAACAGTTGTAGTTGGGCACGACATGCGCCCCTCTTCGATTCCGCTGAGCCGCGCGTTTATTGAGGGGGCAATACTCGCTGGCTCAGATGTTGTCGATATTGGCCTTGCCTCAACCGACATGGTTTATTTTGCCTCGGGCCTGCTCGATGCTCCAGCCGCACAATTTACTGCGAGTCATAATCCCGCGCAGTACAACGGCATCAAGATGTGTAGAGCCTTAGCCGGTCCAATCGGCGAAGATACAGGGCTGATTCAAATTAAAGAAGCGGTTGCAGGAGGACTCGTAGAACGCGCGGAAGAGCCGGGGAGAGTCTCGCAGCGCGGGCTTCTAGATGAGTTTGCTGCGCATGTTCGATCGTTTATTCAAGAGCCTGAGAAACTGCGCCCGCTGGTCGTAGTTGCGGATACCGCAAACGGGATGGGTGGCCTAGTAGTGCCAGCCGTATTTGAGAAGCTTCCGTTTGATCTAACAATTCTCTACGTGGAGCTAGACGGAACATTCCCGAATCATCCCGCCGACCCAATTCAGCCTGAGAATCTCGTAGATCTTCAGCGAGCGGTGCTCAAGCACGGAGCTGATATCGGGCTTGCTTTCGATGGTGATGCAGACCGCGTATTTGTAGTGGATAACAATGCCAACCCAGTCTCGGGCTCTCTGACGACGGCGATGGTTGCAAAGTCGATACTTCAGGCGTCGGGGCCAGGGGAGAAGGTCGTACATAACCTCATCTGCTCTAAGTCGGTTGCTGAGATTGTGACAGAGATGGGGTCCGAGCCAATCAGGTCGCGAGTTGGGCATTCATTTATCAAGCAAGTTATGTCTGAGACAGGCGCAATATTTGGCGGAGAGCACTCGGGCCACTATTACTTCAGGGATAACTGGCGCGCCGACTCTGGGCTTATCGCTGCAGTAGTGATCCTTGAGGAACTCAGTCGGGCCAATGCTCCGCTCTCCGAGCTTCGGATTCCATTTGAAAGATACGCAGCGTCAGGCGAGATCAACTCAACTGTCCCGGATCCGAAGGCTGTTATCGAACGAGTCTCTGAATTATTTGCCGAACGGTTTGTAGAGGCGAAACAAGATCGCCTCGACGGACTTACCGTTGACCTCGGCGACTGGTGGTTCAATCTGCGCGCAAGTAATACAGAGCCGTTACTGCGCCTCAATCTTGAGGCTGCCGATGACTCGTCTTGCGAGGAGCGCACAGCGCAGGTTCTAGCCATAATTCGAGAGCTGACCTAGTTATAAAACGCAGCGAAGAGGGCACGGGCCTCACTGAGCCGCGGTAGTTTTACCCACATAAACCAACAGTCGAGGAGCAACACGATGGCACTAGACCCACAATTACTAGAGATTCTTGCCTGCCCTGAGGATAAAGGTCCGCTGCTTTATTTCGCGGATGAGTCTTCGCTGATTAATCCTCGGCTCAGCAGGAGATACACAGTGCGCGAGGACATCCCCATCATGCTTGTAGAGGAGAGCGAGACG
>CAFAAH010000011.1_pt1 | contig 12887 bp, 9 predicted proteins | sample 7267521 | NCBI WGS metagenome assembly CAFAAH01 (sample SAMEA6813982, study PRJEB35770) | freshwater metagenome | biome: Freshwater; feature: Freshwater reservoir; material: water | place: Czech Republic | collected 2017-08-18 | depth 30m m
GCCTGCGAAAATCAAGACACCGTTGGTCTGGCTGGTTGACCTCTTGGCGGCTGTTCCAAGTCTTATCTATGGACTCTGGGGGCGCGCCTACCTGCAGCCGAAGATCATTCCGATTAGTGAATGGATCAGTACGCATCTTGGGTTCATCCCATTTTTAAAGGCTAAACCTGGCGCGGGGTTTGCAGCATCAACATTTATAGCGGGCGTTGTAGTTGCACTAATGGTGTTGCCAATCTGCACCGCTGTTATGCGTGAAGTTTTCTCCCAGGCCCCTGCTGGAGAGAAGGAGGGCGCACTCGCTCTCGGTGGAACTCGATGGGGAGTAGTTCGCGATGTGGTACTCCCATTCGGGCGAGGCGGCATGGTCGGTGCATCCATGCTTGGGTTAGGCCGCGCACTCGGCGAGACGATCGCAGTCACGCTCATCATCTCGCCGACCTTCGACATCACGCGCCTTACCCACCCCCTTGAGACGGGTGGAAACTCGATCGCATCTCTGATTGCACTTCGTTTCTCGGAGTCGAGCTCCTTTGGAATTAGCGCTCTAATGGCCGCTGGTCTTGCGCTCTTCGTAATCACGCTTCTCGTAAATGCTGTGGCTTCACTCGTGGTCTCGCGCTCCCGCTCCGGCGCATCTACGGAGATCTGATGCCAAATTCAACGACTCCAAGCTCAACTCTCCCAGACACAGCAAACACCGAGATGAAGGCGGTCCCTGATCTAGTGGAGGCGGAGCAGAGAATCAGCCTTCGCAGCATTGACCGCACTGCAGTACTCGCAGTTGTTGGATCGGCAATTGGGGCGATGGCATTTGTCTGGCTGCTCTTTACTCAGTTCACAGCCGCCGGAACCAATATCGGCATGTTCGTTGTTTGGTATTTGGTGTTCATCTCGATGATCTGGGTAATAGGGCGCGAACAATACGACCCGGTTCGCGCACGAGATCTAGTTGCTCGAGTCGTGTTCTGGAGCGCTGGGCTGATCATCGTCGTGCCGATGATCGCTATTGCTACTTACACAATCGCGAAGGGCGTCACCGCTCTAACACCGAACTTCTTCTTCCAAGACCAGAGCCGAGTTGGGCCGCTTAGCCCTGCCAAAGTTGGTGGCGCATCGCAAGCAATCGTTGGCACGCTTGAGCAGGTCGCAATTGCCGCGATCATCTCGGTGCCACTAGGAATTCTCGTGGCGATCTACCTCAATGAGGTGGGGGGGCGCCTCGCACGAGTTGTTAGAACAATCGTCGATGCGATGAGCGCTATCCCCTCGATCGTTGCTGGTCTCTTTATTTTTGCTTCTTTCATTCTTGCCTTCGGTGGGCAATTGAGTGGATTAGCTGCAGGCCTCGCGCTTGCAGTGTTGATGCTGCCAACTGTTACTAGAACGACTGAGGTAGTGCTTCGTCTCGTGCCAGGGGGACTCCGCGAGGCGGGCCTTGCACTAGGTGCTACAGAGTGGAGCACAACGCGCCACGTGGTGCTGCCAACAGCGCGTAGCGGAATCGTCACCGCGGTAATTCTCGGAGTGGCTCGAGTCATTGGCGAGACCGCGCCACTGCTCCTCACAACACTTGGAGCAGTCTCCATGAACTGGAGCCCATTCGAGGGCAAGCAATCCGCGCTTCCGCTCTATGTTTATAGGCTTTTTCAACTTCCGCAGGAGGTTGCTATCCAGAGAGCCTGGACAGGTGCCCTAGTGCTACTAATTCTGGTTTTTGTTCTCTTCGTAACCGCACGGATTATTGGTGGCCGAGGTCCTGGCCATATCAGTAGATTCCGCCGTGCTCGACTAGCCCGGGAAGGCCTCGCATGACAACTATTGAGCATGATGTACTTGATCTGAACAACCCTTCGCCTGATTCACCGCCATCGTCGTCCTTAACGGCTCGCGATGTGAGCGCGTGGTTCGGCGACCACAAGGTGCTTGAGCGGGTAAACCTTGACATGCCGGCCGGTGAAGTAACTGCTCTCATTGGGCCTTCAGGCTGTGGCAAGTCAACATTCCTCCGAATCCTGAACCGGATGCACGAACTCGTTCCCTCGGCGACCCTCTCAGGAACGATCGCCCTCGATGGCGATGACATTTATCGAGGCGACATCCCAGTTACCGAGATGCGTAGGCGAATCGGGATGGTCTTTCAGAAGCCCAACCCTTTCCCAGCAATGACCGTCTCAGAGAATGTAATTGCGGGTCTGAAACTCTCCGGCGTGAAGGCAACAAAATCAGACCGAAGAGATCTTGTTGAAGCGTGCCTGCAGCGAGCTGGGCTTTGGAACGAGGTTAAGAATCGTTTAGGTGCTGCTGGCGGCGCTCTGTCAGGTGGACAGCAGCAGCGACTCTGCATAGCGAGAGCTTTGGCGGTTAAGCCGAGCGTGCTTCTTATGGATGAGCCATGCTCGGCCCTAGACCCAACCTCAACGCGACGAATTGAAGAGACCATCGCTGAGATCGCACACGAGGTGACGATCGTGATTGTTACTCACAATATGCAGCAGGCTCAGCGTGTCTCCAACACTGCAGCGTTCTTCCTCGCTGGCGAGGGCGAGCCTGGCCACATCGTCGAGGCAGGAGAGACCGAGACCCTCTTTACTAACCCCGCAGACCCGCGAACCCTTGACTATGTGAATGGAAGATTCGGATGATGCTTACCTATCTTGGCTCCTATCGCGGCTCCTATCGTCGTCTTACCGCCGCAGCGGTAAGCGTAATTACTATTTTCAGCGGGGTTTTCCTCACGGCATCGCCCGCTAGCGCAGGCGTGACAGTCGATGGCGGTGGCTCTACATGGAGCTCAATCGCTGTTACTCAGTGGGCAGCGGATGTAGCGCGCCAGGGATTGTCGATTAACTATCAGGCAAATGGATCAACAGCGGGGCGCGTCTTCTACTACTCAGAGCAGGTCGATTTCGCAGTCTCCGAGATTCCATTTCAAGCTGAGTATCGAGACGCCACCGGCACCGCGGTTACCAATGAGGTAGCGCTTGCGCAGAAGCGTCCATGGGTTTACTTGCCTATCGTGGCCGGTGGAACTTCATTTATGTACAACCTTGTTATAAACGGCAAGCGTTTTACGGACCTGCGTCTCTCTCCTGATGTTCTAGCCAAAATTTTTACAGGCGCGATTACTCGATGGAACGACCCTGCCATAGTTGGAGAGAACCCCGGAGTTGCGCTACCTGCGATTCCAGTGAAACCAACAATTCGTTCCGATGGATCAGGAACCTCAGCGCAGTTCACCGCATACATGGCTAGTGAAGCACCTTCGGTATGGAGCGCGTTCTGCAGGAAGGTAGGGCTACCGGCCAACTGCCCTGCGACCTCTCTTTACCCAGAGTTCGATGGCAGTACTGCGCAGCAGTTCTCCGATGGAGTAGCTGCATTCGTAGCGGCGCCTTACAACAACGGTGCGATTACCTATGTTGAGTACGGCTACGCGAAGCAGCGTTCGTTCCCAGTCGCATCGCTACTTAACGCGGGAGGCTATTACGCGCAGCCGACTGCGCAGGCTGTTGCGATAGCGCTACAGGGAGCGCGGATTAATCCTGACGGAACGCAGGTGCTTGCCGGTGTTTACCGAAACCCTGATGCGCGTGCCTACCCGGTCTCCTCATACTCATACATGATTGCGCCCACTACAACGGCCAAGCCCTTCAGTGCCGAGAAGGGTGATGTGCTCGGTAAATTCATCCTCTACTTCCTATGCGCAGGGCAGCAGAAGGCGGCTCAGTTGGGTTATTCCCCGCTACCTAAGAACTTGGTTCAACTCGGGTTCGATGCCGTTGCCAAGATCCCTGGAGCACCCGCAGTGCCTTCGATCGATACCTGCGCAAACCCAACCATTACCGGTGACTTCATTACAGGAGCGGCACCCCCTCCTCCGGCCTCCGCTAAGAAGACCGCGACTACCGGTGAAGGAAATGGCGGACCCGGTCAAACCAATGGTGCCTCTGGCGTCATCGGAGGTACTGGAGTATCAGGGGTGACCGGGGTTGTAGGTGGCGGGCGAGTGGTAGACGGACAACTCCTCACCGCCTCTAAGCCGCTAGCGCTTAAAACTTCGAGCGATGACGGCACGCTTGGCTACCTCCTTATAGCCCTGCTACTGGGAGCGGTTGTATTTGCGCCGCCTCTTACGGCTGTCGCAATGCGCCGCCGCCGGGCAAAGTCCGGTTCCTAAGAGTTAGAGATCTGGAGAGAGAAGACTCAGGAAATACTCAAGGATTGGTTGGTGATCACTGCCATCGAAACCATTTGAGGCTCAAATTCGGATTCAGATTACGAAGTTCTTTCATTTTTATGCTTCCTTGAGATTAAATGTCCGAATTCGCGTGACATCCGTCTTATTTTGGGGAAGAATCGGCGCTCAGGAGAAGTAGCACTACTGGTAGGCAGAGGAGATTCATCTCCACTTCTACCCACTACCCGGCGGACCGCTCCGTCATAGTGGGCGTCTACAGCGGTGGCTCCGAGACGATCTGAGATGGGGGGACCAGAGTGCTCACAGGGATAACAGGCTTCATAGCTCTGGGGTACGTCGCTGGCTTAGTTGTCGGAGCTGCAACCATTGCTGATATGGCCGCATCACCGCGTTCGGCTTGGCGCAATACAGGGCGTCGTCGCCGTAACTCAGAGGCCATGGTCGTGGTCTCTTGGTTCATTCTTGGCTGGGGTGCTGTCCTTGCTGGAATTTTTTGGTTCGCCGGGAATGCCCGTACGCAGGTGCGTATCTCCTACTTCGACCGGCAAGATTCAGAGCAGCAGGATTTTGAGCAGCATGATTTAGTGGCGGCCGAGCTGGCAGAGGCGGCGTCACTCAGTGCTCCGCAGCCCGCCCACCGCATGGAGTTTGTGCAGACCGCGTCGCCGTCTCAAGAAACAGAGGTTGAGCGCCGGATCGATTTAGTCGATGAGCCCGAGACAGCGGAGCCCGTAGTTGAGAGCAAAATGGAGATCGACATCACCGAGGTACACAGCGCTGAGTAGAGCGCTCCCTTCGATTGAGCCGTAAGGGTTAGCTAGATAATCGGTTACACCGCTGCGCAGACGAGTATGTGCGCCTATGGTTGATTTCTAATGGAGACTCTTAAGAATCAACTGCAGAATGACCTCTCGGAAGCGATGCGATCTCGCGATGAGATCAAACGCGACACGCTTCGAATGGCTATAGCGGGAATCCGCAAGGCTGAGGTCTCGGGCAAGGAGAAGGTCGAGTTGACCGATGATGCCGTTATTGGAGTCCTCCAAGCTGAGGTCCGTAAGCGCATAGAGGCGGCTGACGCCTATCTATCTGCAGGGCGAGAAGACCGCTCAGCCAAGGAGCGCGCTGAGGCAGAGGTTCTCTCGGCCTACCTACCAGCCGCTCTCGATGACGAAGAGTTGTCGATCTTGGTTGCAGAAGAGGTTGCAGTCGCGCAGGCTGCCGGTCTAACCGGCGGAAAAGCAATGGGTTCGGTGGTTAAGGCGGTTCGAGAGCGGGCCGGAGCGGGTACCGATGGAGGACGAATCGCCGCGGCCGTGAAATCGGCCCTGGCGTAATCCGGAGAAGTGTGAACCTCAGGCGACGTCGCGGTTAAGCCTTAGCCTCGCCCCGGGCGACAACTCACGGCTGGGCCTATCCTGTGGGTCTCAGAGCGTTCCTTGGTAGGAATTCTCGAATATGAATCCTTGCCCACTCACTAAAACTAGAGGTTTTAATGTCTCGTCGCCCTTTCCTGACTCGCCTTACAGCCCCGCTTGCGTCGATGCTTCTTGTGGCGTCCGCTACGGCTGGAGTTCTAACGACGACTGTGGTGCCGGCATCAGCGGCGGTCTCGGCTGGCGGGTTTGTTGGTGTCACACCTAACCGCCTTCTCGATACACGCACCGTCGGCCAGACACCGTGTTTGCTGACGGCTCGTAACCTCACTGTTACTGGTGGAGCAACGACCGTGCCTGTTGGAGCGAGCGCTGTCGCTTTGAACGTCACTGTTGTTTCGCCAACGCTCCCTGGTTATGTGACTGTCTACCCGACAGGCGCAGATCGCCCTACAGCCTCGAACGTTAACTATGTTGCCGGCCAGGTAGTGCCTAATGGTGTGTTTGTAAAAGTTGGTGACGCTGGCCAGATCACACTCTTCGCTAGTGGTGGTTGCCCGGACGTGATTGTTGATGTTCTCGGATACTTCGACGGAACTACACCTGTAGAGCCGGGCGGTTTTGTTGGTGTAACACCGAAGCGTCTTGTAGATACTCGCAGCCCAGGTGAAGGTCCATGCTTGGGAACGCCGCGTAACCTCACTGTTACTGGCGGCACTACAACAGTGCCTGTTGGTGCGAGTGCTGTCGCGTTGAACGTAACAGTTGTCTCTCCAACCCTCCCTGGTTATGTGACTGTCTACCCTGCTGGAGCCGCGCGCCCTACAGCATCAAACGTGAACTACTCGGCAGGTCAGGTAGTGCCAAACAACGTGACTGTAAAAGTTGGTGACGCGGGCCAGATCACACTCTTCGCTAGTGGTGGTTGCCCGAATGTGATTGTTGATGTTGTTGGCTACTACGAAGGTGGCTCTCCTGTACTCGAGGGCGGCTTTGTTGGTCTTACCCCGAAGCGTCTTGTAGATACTCGCAACGTTGGCGAAGGTCCCTGTGTTAGCGCTCTTCGCGACCTTACGGTCACCGGAGGATCCACTACCGTTCCGGTTGGTGCGAACGCTGTGGCGTTAAACATCACAGTTGTATCGCCATCCATACCAGGATATTTGACTGCTTTCCCAACAGGAGCGACACGCCCAACAGCCTCAACACTTAACTATGTTGCCGGCCAGGTTGTACCGAACGGAACTGTTGTAAAAGTTGGTGATGCTGGAGCGATCTCTCTCTTCGCTAGTGGCGGATGCCCACATGTGATTGTTGATGTTGTCGGCTACTACGAAGGCACAGTTGCTCTGCCTGGTGACCCAACCAATCTTGAGGTATGGGGATCAAATGACTTCGGTCAACTCGGCGACCCGAGTGTTCCAGCAAGTGCTGCGTCGCCACTGCGAGTCGGTACCTCAACCGGGTGGACATCAGTAAGCACAAGTGGATCCTTCGACCTTGAGCAATCTCACACGTGCGGTATCCGTAGCGGCGCTCTCTACTGCTGGGGAATTAACGATTACGGCCAGCTCGGGAATGGAACTCTGGACCCAAGCGAGACACCGACTCAGGTTGGGGTTGGGACGACTTGGCAGAGCGTCGTTGCCGGCGGCACGTCCACATGCGCGATCAAGACAGATACAACACTTTGGTGTTGGGGCGATAACTCATACGGACAACTTGGCGATGGTACGGGTAGTCAAACAGAGTCGCCTGTACAGATTGAGCTCTCCGACGTAGACGCGAATATCGGTCTTGGGTGGACTGCAGTCGACGTATCACAGACGCATGCCTGTGCCGTCCGTACTACTGGCTCCGCTCTCTGGTGCTGGGGTGACAATTCATTTGGTCAGCTCGGCGACGGTACATACGACTCTTACTACTCGCCGACTCGGATAGCAGGGTCAGCTGCATGGGCCAATACCTCGACCGGCTGGTTCCACTCTTGCTCGCTTAAATCCAACTCAACTGTTTTCTGCATCGGAGACGCTTCGGCAGGGCAATTGGGGAACGGCTCAGACTTCACGCCTGAACCACCCTTGTATGTGCGTGCCACTCCTTCTGGAGACACAACTTTTGACTGGACTGCAGTGACAAGCGGCGCTTACCACTCTTGCGCCCGCCGATCGACTGGAACTATCTGGTGCTGGGGTGATGGATACCTTGGGCAGATTGGAACTGGAGTCTTCACGTTCTCAGGAAGACCAGTGCAGGCTGATGCAGGAACCAACTGGGCAACACTCGATGCTGGCGACTCGCACAACTGCGCAATCAAAACTACAGGCACACTTTGGTGCTGGGGCGACGGCGCTGATTTCAAGACCGGCATAGATACCATTGACGGAGTAGCGACCCCAACGCAGGTGGGTTCTGTATCGACTTGGTCAAAGGTAAGCGCTGGATATCGCAACACATGTGCAATTCGCACCGATACTTCTCTCTGGTGCTGGGGCGCGAATGACCAAGGTCAGCTCGGGACTCCATCGCATCGCAGTGGACCCGGAGCATCCCCCGTCTTCACCGATGCCGCTGACGTCGCCGGATCGCACGCAACCTCCTGCACCATTCGCATCTCCGGCAGCCTCTGGTGCTCTGGATCAAACCTCACTGGTGGGCTTGGTGACGCTTCCGGGCTGGACTCAAATGTTCCCGTCCAGGTTGGAGCAGATGTGGACTGGGCAACAGTTACTGCAGGCGGATTTGTTGGAGTCTTTGGCGATCCAGTCGCATTCGCTTGTGCTACGAAAGACAGTGGCACTCTCTGGTGCTGGGGTGATAACTCAAGTGGTCAATTGGGCGATGGCACCTTGTTCCAGAGCGATGCTCCGAGCCAAGTTGGATCTGCAACAGACTGGTCTTCGGTCAGTGCTGGATCAAACTTTGTATGCGGAATTCAAGGAAGTGGCGACCTCTCATGCTGGGGTGCGGGTTCCTTAGGGCAACTCGGCGGCGGTGGTACTACCTCCGCGAGCACTCCATCAGCAGTTGCCGGTGGACCATGGGCAAGTGTCAGCGCTGGAAACACGCAGGCATGTGCAGTTAAGACTGCAGGCACACTTTGGTGCTGGGGCAACAATGCAAATAACCAGTTAGGCGACGGAACAATCACACAGCGCAACTCTCCGACCCAGGTCGGGGTCGCTACTGATTGGGTAGCGGTATCCGCTGGCGGGGCTGCGTCATGTGGAATCCGAAGCGCGGGGAGCCTCTGGTGCTGGGGTGATAACAGCTCCGGGGCAGTCGGCGACGGTACGGTCACCTCACGGTCTACTCCTGTGCAAATAGGGTCTGGCAATACTTGGCAGCAGGTAGCAGTAACTGGTTATGCAGAGTTCACGAGTGACGCCCACTCATGCGCTATCCGCACTGATGAGTCGCTTTGGTGCTGGGGTGGCAACGCGTCGGGTCAACTCGGCGATGGGACCACGACCCAGCGCACCTCTCCGACTGAAGTAGTGAGCGCAACTGCCTGGGGATACATCACGGTCTCAGACACTTACTCAATGGGCCTACGCGGATAGAGAGCCTGATAGACCGCCCTACGCTCAAGCAGCGATGCCTAACTGAATGCCTAAGCCGATTCTTAAGTGATTGGTCGTGATACCCCGATGCCCCCAATGGTGTCACGGCCAAAGCGTTTCATGTCTCTCCCAATATCAAGGGGCGCCGTTTTTGGGGAGTCGGCCGAGGTGATCAGCGCAGCAGGCACAACCCATGTCACCTCAAACTCGAGACCGTCGGGGTCATGTGCATAGAGCGATCGTGTTGCGCCGTGATCAGATGCTCCTACTAATGCGCCTGCAGCTTGTAGCCGCTGACCGTATGCCTCTAGGTCGTCGAGGGTATCTACCTCCCACGCAAGGTGGTAGAGCCCTACCGTGGATCTCCCTGCCTTCGAGTCCTCCGCATTTGGCCCAATTGAGAACAACGCTAGATCGTGGTCGTTTGTTGACCCGTTGGCGCGCAGAAATGCACCGCCTTTGAAATCGGCGTAGTCATTAACGCGCGTGAAATCGAGAACCTCAATAAAGAACTTGGCTGTGAGCGCGGCATCACGAACGTAGAGCACTGCATGGTTGAGTCCGATGATCGGCAATTGGCCCTCCGGGGCGATAGAGCAGTTCGCAATTAAGTGCACAGCCCCGCTTGTTAAATGGTTCTAATCTTGAGGATGCAAGAGAAATATAGGGGCCAAGTGGCCGACAGAAAGTCCTAGTAACAACATTACTCGTGAGTTTTCATGCGAAGTGGAGCAGCTAAAACCTATGGAGACTATGCCTAGTGTTGATGATCGCTCAGAGAGGCGAGCGCTTGGCCGGAGGCTTCGAAAGGTCGCGAGTCGATCTAGCCATGGTTCATGGGGGCCCTCCGAAGATAGGCGTGATCCGATTGAGATTCTTCGCGAACAAGATGAGCTCAGAGTCGCCGATCTAGTCCCGATTCGCTATGGCCGAATGGCGGCATCTCCCTTCGCCTTCTTCCGAGGCGCCGCTGCAGTAATGGCACAGGATCTATCTGAGACCCCAGTAACCGGGATCACGGTGCAGACCTGCGGGGATGCTCACCTTCTTAACTTCGGCATGTACGCAACGCCTGAGCGCAGGCTCGTCTTCGACCTAAACGATTTTGACGAAACCATGCCAGGCCCTTGGGAGTGGGATGTCAAGCGACTCGCTGCATCTTTCGAGATAGCGGGTCGTTCGAATGGTTACGCGCCAGGTGTCGTGAGCACCGGCGTATTAGAGGTAGCGCGCTCCTATGGCGAAGGTGTCCGCGCCTTGACCAGACTCTCAACCCTCGACGAGTGGTATTTCCGTGTAGATATTGACACGGTCCTTTCAGAGATTGATTCGGTTAGACGCGGAGACCACCGAGCAGGACCATCATTTGATTTGGCGCTTCTTGGACTTGATGCAACACGCGATCGACGCAGCATTGAACGCGCTCGTCGCCAGATTGAGAAAGCAAGGGGCCGCACCAACGAACGAGCGGTAAACAAGCTCACAGAGATTGGCGACGATGGAGCGCTGCGAATTATTAACAACCCTCCGCTTGTCGTTCCGCTCGAATTGGATGATCAGGAACGTTTGCGGTTTGAAAAGGCGTTCGCCGAGTACCGCGAGACACTCGTGCGTGACCGACGCCACCTCCTTGACCGGTTTAAGTTTGTAGCGCTAGGCCGCAAAGTGGTTGGAGTGGGGAGTGTTGGAACCCGCGCGTTATTCGCGGTCTTTGTTGATGACGGAGGGTCCCCTCTTCTCCTTCAATTCAAGCAAGCCAGTATGTCGGTGCTCGAGCCGTACCTAGGGCCTAGCGAGTTTGAGACGCACGGTGAGCGAGTAGTTGAGGGTCAGCGTTTAATGCAGTCGGCGAGCGACCTCTTCTTGGGGTGGACGAGGGACGAAGAAGTCGAGATTGACTACTACTTCAGACAACTGCGAGACATGAAGGGATCTTTCGATCTGGCGTTTATGAACCCTCCAGGATTCGTCCACTATGCGCGTCTGTGTGGGGTAACGCTCGCCCGTGCGCATGTGCGTAGCGGTGATGGCGACGCTATTGCGGGCTATCTAGGAGAGAGCGGCGTCTTCGATCGTTCGATTGCCGCATTCGCAGCTGCCTATGCAGATCAAGTTGTCCTCGACCACGCCTCACTTATCAGCGAGATCGATGCCGGCCATATAGAGGTGCGCTTCGCCTAGGTATCGAAATCTTCGCCAGAGAATGGCGACGAACAAATGTTCGAAACTAGGCACTCGCTAATACAAACAGGCTCGACTCTGCTTAGTATCTGGACTGCCCGCTACCGTAATGGCGAGGGTCGCTAGCTCAACTGGCAGAGCATCGGGCTTTTAACCCGCAGGTTCAGGGTTCAAGTCCCTGGCGACCCACTGAAGTTACACACTCCACCCCGAGAGTCCGAGGCGCGCGCTACGGTCTGCAATCACGCTGATCCTCAGCGACCTGACGCCGGGGGGCAAATGAAACACAAGCCGACAACCTTGAAGGACCGCCTCGGGGCACTCTGGGGGCTTCTTACCATCAGCGATGCTGACTACACCGCGTACATGCGCTCCTATGGGGAGCTCTTCATCGACTCGCCTGAGAATACAAAGGCTGATTACGAGAACGCAGTTCCACTACGCGGCTATCCCCAGGGGAGCAGTAACGAACTCACCGAGCTCTACAAAGTTATTCACTTGCTCTGCACGCTTGGGTCGGTCGAGAAAATGTATATGCCCCCGACTATTGACCCCGAGCAGTCGGTACTCCAGAACCAAATTCTCTTTGAGCGGATCGTTGCGAGCGATCTGCGGTTAAAACCTGGCGAGAGGTTTCTTGATCTTGGTTGTGGGTGTGGGGCAATCGCCGAGCACATGGCAGAGCTAACTGGCGCTACGCCGAACGGAGTCAACCTAGATCGGTCGCAGATAGAGAAGGCCTGGCGAAACCCGAATCTCCCGAGAGAGAATTTTGCGGTCGGCGACTTCAACAAGGCACTTGAGTTTGATGACGCAACCTTCGATGCCGTGTATGCGATTCAGCCAATGACATACGTGAGTAACCACGACTACACATTCTCTGAGGTCTTTCGAGTCTTGAAGCCAGGCGGCAGGTTTGTGATCAACGACGTAGCGGCTCTTGATGCGTATGACCGAGATGACGAGCACAAGCGCACCCTCATTCAGCACACCCGCGAACTCACGGTATTCGGCGGGTTTTGGTATTACAAGTACTGGGAGGATGCATATCGAGACGCGGGCTTCGAGCTCATCTCCTCCGTCGGGCGCCCAGCTGTTGAGGTTATAAAGAAAGAGGTGGCCCTCTTCGACAAGTATGAGGCTGCATTCAAACTCCTCGCAAAGTTGCATGTCATTCCAAAGAAGACGGACAAGCTCATGCAGCGAATGAATGAGAACAGTCAGTCATATATCAAGGCTGAGGAAGAGGAACTCCTCACCCTTAACTGGCACTGCGTAGGCGAGAAGCCCGCATAGGTAGTGCAGCGGTGCTAACGAAAACGCTGGACTGAAAAAGCAACGCTCGCGTTGGTCCGCGCTTCTGTCGCGCCTGGGCTTTAGAATATGGAGCGCGGATTAGTGCTAACTCTGCTGCATATCGAACAAGATTCTCAAGAAGTGAGACCAAGGATGGAGACGAATGCTTGTACTGACTCGTAAAGAACAAGAAGCAATCATGATCGGCGACACGATCATCGTGCGTGTTCTTGAGGTAAATGGAGACCAGGTGCGCATCGGCATCGAGGCCCC
>CAFAAH010000012.1_pt1 | contig 12451 bp, 13 predicted proteins | sample 7267521 | NCBI WGS metagenome assembly CAFAAH01 (sample SAMEA6813982, study PRJEB35770) | freshwater metagenome | biome: Freshwater; feature: Freshwater reservoir; material: water | place: Czech Republic | collected 2017-08-18 | depth 30m m
AGGATTCAGGTAGAGGAGCTATACGGCAAGCAGTTCGTGCCGGCAGAGCCGCGTCGTTATAAATCGGGTCGCAATGCGCAAGAGGCCCACGAAGCGATTCGCCCATCCGGCGAGCGTTTCCGCGTACCAGCATCGGTGCGCTCGGAGTTAAGCAACGACGAGATGCGGCTATACGAACTCATCTGGATGCGCACCCTTGCAAGCCAGATGGAGAACGCTCGCGGTAACACAGCAACGCTGCGCATCGGAGCGCAGGCTGGCGATGATGCAGTTGTTTTCAGGGCCTCAGGGAAGACCTATTCGTTCCTAGGTTTTAGGGCTGCTTACATTGACATCTCCGAGGATGATCCAAGCGCCGAAGAAGCCGAGGCTGTCTTGCCTGTGCTTGCTGTTGGTGACCGAGTCAACTGCGCAGTACTTGAGGTATCGCCGCACTCAACCAAGCCCCCGGCGCGCTTTACTGAGGCAAGCCTTGTTAAGGAGTTGGAGTCAAGAGGTATTGGCCGTCCATCTACATATGCCTCAATTATCGACAAGATCTCTTCAACCCGCGGATACGTATACAAGCAGGGCAACGCATTGGTGCCTTCCTGGACTGCGTTTGCAAAGACACAGTGCCTAGAGTCCCATTTTGCGAACCTCGTTGACTATCGCTTCACCGCGACTATGGAGGAGGTTCTCGACAAAGTCGCGGCTGGCGAGGCGGAGGCCGAGAAGTGGCTAGACGAGTTTTACTTCGGGCGAGACACGCCGGGGCTCAAGCAACTCGTCTCGCAGGAGAACCTCGACACCATCAAGATGGAGGTCGTCAACTCCATATATATCGGAGACGACTCTGAGGGTATTCCGATCACGATTCGCGTCTGGAAAAACGGAGCATCACTGCATCGCGGAGAAGACGAGAAGTGCTCGATGCCGGAGGGAGTACTCCCAGACGATCTAACAGTTGAGCGCGCTCTAGAGATTCTTGCCAAGGGCACCATCGGGCCGCGCGAACTTGGAATAGATCCTGAGACTGGGCTAACGATCATTGTTCTAACTGGTCGATTCGGACCCTTCGTGCAGGTGGGGATACTCGAGCCGGGCACGAAGTCGAAGGTTAAGCCCAAGCGGGCATCGCTATTTGATGGCATGGACCCTGAGACGATCACCTTCGAGGAGGCGCTCGAACTTCTAAGCCTGCCTCGAACAGTCGGCGAGATCGACGGTGAAGAGGTAACAGCCCAGAGCGGACGATATGGGCCATATCTGAAGAAGGGGACGGATAGTCGAACGATTGGCTCCGAGGCGCAGCTTCTAACGATCACGATTGAGGAGGCTGCGGCGATTTATTCGCAGCCGAAGCAGGCCCGTGGACGCATCGCTAAGCCGCCGCTTGCCGCTCTCGGTGCTCACCCTGAGACAGGTGCCCCGATTGTTGTTAAGGACGGAAGATTTGGGCCTTACATAACAGACGGCGTTACGAATGCGACCGTGCCGCGTGGGATCGATCCAGCTGAGGTCACCCTCGAGACTGCGGTTCAGTTGTTGGCCGAGCGTGCTGCGCGAGTGGACTCCAACCCCAAGCGGACCATTAAGAAGAAAGCGGTCAAGAAAAAGGCCGTAAAGAAGAAGGCCGTCAAGAAGAAAGCGGTCAAGAAGAAGGCCGTTAAGAAGGCAACTAAGGAAGCAACCAAGGATGGGGCCAAGAAGGTTGCAGAAAAGAAGCCTGCTGGGAAGGTCGCGAAGAAGACCGCACCGAAGTTGGACGCAGGGCCAGCGGAGGATTGAGGAAGATCAACCCACTGACCTGCCGCTTGCGCTTCTAGGCTCTTGCTCGAGTGAGTACCGATACCCCTTTCATACCGCAGTCCTCTGAGGAGCAGCCGCCTGATCCAATGGCGCTGCGCGGCGTATTCCAGAACCCGGCATTCGTCCGGCTCTGGACCGCGCAAGTTCTCTCGAGCCTCGGTGATTGGGTAGGGCTCTTCGCAATTCTTGCAATCACCGCTCGAGTCTCGAACAACTCGGCTACTGCTGTGAGTCTCGTAATGGTTGCTCGCATGCTTCCTTCTTTCTTCCTTGCCACGCTCGGCGGCGTCATCGTCGACCGTTTTGATCGCCGCAAGGTGATGATGTTCGCCGATTTTGGGCGGGCAGCGCTGCTTTGTGTGCTCCCGTTTGCTAACAGTCTCTGGGTACTTGTAGCGGTGTCGTTCTCACTGGAGATTTTCACTCTCCTATGGGGACCAGCGAAGGACGCAGCACTCCCGAGCGTTGTCCCTAAAGAACAGTTGGCCAATGCAAACTCGCTTGGACTCGTCGCCTCTTATGGCACCTTCCCATTCGGTGGAGTGATCTTCTCAGCGCTTGCGGTTATTGCAACTTGGCTAGGTGGATTTGAGGTACTTAAGTCTTTATCAGTTGGGAAAGAGACGATCGCCCTCTGGGTAGATGCGTGCACTTTTATAGCTTCGGCTTTTCTTATCTACAAGCTCCCAATCCCTGGGCCTACTCATAGCGGCCTCAAGTTTGAGTGGAACCAAAGCATTACGGAGATTCGCGAAGGCATGGAGTTCGTGCGCAGCGACCGTCGAGCGCGCGCTGTAATTGTGGGGTTAGGTCTAGGCATTATCGGGGCGGGCGCGATGGTCCCACTAGGGCCTGTGTACGCCGATGTGGTGCTCGGCGGCCCTGCCCAGTTCGGTGTGCTCATGACCGCTCTCGGGACTGGAGCCGCAATAGGGGTTGTAACTCTTCTCATGGTTCAGCGCAGAGTGAGGCGTGAACCCGTCTTCGAGATGGGGGTGATCGGTGTCGGCGTCTTCCTGCTTGGGGCGGCGACATTCTCATCGGGCGGATTGGTTGCGCTCATGGTCGCCGGCCTAGGTGCATGCGCGGGTGCTGCTTATGTAACCGGTTTCACGATTCTTCAAGAGCATGTCAGCGACGAACTGCGCGGCCGTACCTTCGCAACCCTCGCTGCTGTAGTTCGACTCTGTTTGTTGCTCGCGTTGACCGTCTCGCCTCTTCTTGCGGATGTTGCGGACTGGGTTGCGAGTCTGTTGATCCCCGGACAGGCGATTTCACTAGGTGGGCTTGATTACGTATTCCCAGGTGTGAGATTCGCTCTATGGATCGGAGGTTCACTCGTGATTATCGGTGGCCTATACGCACGACTCGAACTAACCAGACTCGGGCGCGAGGAAGCATCGCAGATACACCCAACGCGCCCAACCTCCCGCTCGCTGTGGTCTCCACTCCCAGATGCCTCGAGTCCTAACGCAGATAGTTCTAACGACTCCGGTGTTAATGACTCAGGTTCCACGAGCGAAGGCGTAGTCGAGACATCTGAAGATGAATCCGCGAGCGAAGATAAAGGAGCCACTCCGTGAGCGCCCGATTTATTGTCCTTGAGGGTGCAGACGGCGTTGGGAAAAGTACACAATCGCGCTTGATCGCAGATTGGATTCGCTCTAACAATGTTGAGGCCATCGAGACGAGGGAGCCAGGCGGCACTCCATACGGAGTCCGTATACGTGCAATCCTCCTCGATCAGGTAGCGCCACTCGATGCGCGATCCGAGGCGCTGCTCATGGCAGCAGATCGCGCTCATCATCTCGCCGAACTCGTAAGACCAGCGCTGCAGCGAGGAGCTTGGGTGATCTCGGATCGCCATGTTCCTTCATCACTCGTATACCAAGGGGTGGCGCGCGGCCTCGGGGTAGATGAGGTTGCCTCCATCAACAAATGGGCTACCTCGGGTACGGAGCCTGATCTAGTTGTCGTGCTGGATCTCCCTGATTCAGAGGTAGATGTCAGGCGGGAGGCACGCGGTGGAGCGAGCGACCGCTTAGAGCTCGAAGGCGATGAGTTCCACGCCTCGGTCCGCAGTGCCTATCGGGATTTAGCAGCCAAGCGCGGATGGGAGCTTGTTGATGCGAGCGGCGAGCAGGCCGAGGTTGCGGAGCGCGTCATCGCACTCGTAGAGGCCCGCCTTGGGCGTCCCACCTCGTCGTAGGCTCCATGCTCATGTGGGATCAAATCATCGGACAGGAACGCGCAGTCGAGGCATTGAAGAACGCTGTTGCGCGCCCTGTCCATGCCTACTTGATCATTGGGCCAAGGGGCTCCGGTGTCGATGAGGGCGCGCGGGCGTTGGCTGGCGCACTCGTCGAGGCTACCGATGACACTCGCGTAGCCCGCGGGCGTCACCCTGATGTCGTTGAGTTTCGACCTACTGCAAATGAATACTCGATTGAGCGCGATGTTCGAGAGAGCATCCTTCCTGAGATGCATGCCGCACCGATTGAAGGCCCGCGAAAATGCGTTTTGTTATTAGAGGCAGAGCGGTTAAACGATCCTTCGGCAAATGCTCTCTTGAAAAGCATCGAGGAGCCGCCACCGCGCACCGTTGTGATTCTTGTCGCCGACTCTGCGGATGCGCTTCCAGCAACTATTAGATCCAGGTGCCAGCGCATCGACTTCGGCGCGCTAACCGACGACGTCGTACTCAGAGCTCTTGAGGCTGATGGCATTGGCTTAGAGGCCGCGCAACTAGCCACCTCTCTCGCTGGTGGGCGATTAGATCGCGCACGTTCACTCTCAGGCGACTTCGCATCCCTACGACTCGCGTTCTCTGATGTCCCTTCCCGCTTTGGTGGGTATGGGGCAAGCGCTGCTTTTTTGGCCTCAGGGCTTACATCAGTACTCGATGATGCCGTCTCAAAGGTTGAGGCAGAGCAAGCACGCGAGATTGCAGACGCGGATGCTGAGATAGAGCGCATGGGATACGCAGCGCGTACTGCTCAGGCCATGCGAAAGCGTATGCAGGAGCGGCAGAAGCGCATGCTGCGCCGGTCACGCACCGATGCGCTCCTTGAGGGGTTGGCCGCCATGGAGTCGGTATACCGAGACGCGCTTGCGCCAGATTCACTACCGCTCAATATTGATCGTGCGCCACTCAATATGAGTGCGCGAGATGCGAGTGCTGGATTGGATGCAGTCGTAAAGGCTCGAAAGGCCTGCTCGTCTACACCGACAGAGGCGCTCTTGCTTGAGAGGCTAATTATCAATCTCCCAACAGCGGCAAATTGATTTGGGGCCGAAGAGGAGATTCGAACTCCTGACCTGCTCATTACGAGTGAGCTGCTCTACCGACTGAGCTACCCCGGCTACAGGTGGCATGTTACACGCAGCCCCGCGGTGGATTCTCCGTCAGGGCCTAGATGGGCTCAGCCTGTTTCGGAGGCTCGATCTGCGCGGAGCCAGAGTTGAGGTCGGAGCGGATCAGAGAGAAGGTAATGGCATCGCTTAGTGAGCCATCCCCAATGACGCAACCATTTCGAGTCACGCCCTCTCGCGTCGCCCCGGACCTGATCGCCACCGCTTGGCTAGCGACATTTGCGACCGCGGCGATTATCGCGATGCGCTCGAGACTCAACTCTTCAAAGGCCCAACTCGCTAAGAGCCTCACTGATTTTGTGGCGCGGCCCACTCCAGTAGCGTCGCTCCGCAACCAGTAGCCGAGCTCGGCGCTTCGAACTCGTTCCTGTACTCGAGTGATGCCACACATGCCTAGGAAGTCGCCGCCAGTTGCATCATGAATGGCGAAGTGGTGCTCGCTACCAACTTGGTGCGCCCTGCGTGCGCCGCGTACAAACTCAGCCATCTCGGCATGCCCAGTATTGCTCTGGCACCAAGGCATCCAAAGTGACAGCTCTGCTCTCGATGACCGAATGGCATCTGTGAGGTCATCGACATGGGCAGTTGTGACTGGCCGCAGAGCGATTGCCCCATCGGTTAATTCAGTCACGCGGTGCATGCGCCACATCATTGTCGCTCCGCACCGGGGCCTGCAGCGATACTTCTCTCCCATGAAGAACCAGGCAAAGGAGGTCAAAAACCCCCAAGTAACCCCCAAGTAACCCCCAAGTAACCCCCAAGTAATGGCCTGAGGCAAAAATCCCATGGAGCATGTCCCACCTCGGTTGTATCTTCTACTCCAATGGCTAATCAGGAAGATTTCGAGCGCCTCGCAATGCAGTACGCAGGAGAGATCTACTCGCACGCCCTGAGGCTTACGGGAAACAAGACCGACGCTGAGGACCTAGTCCAAGAGACTTTCCTCAAGGGGTATCGAGGTTTCGTTGGTTTCGAGAGCGGTTCAAATCTTCGTGCGTGGCTCTACCGAATAGCCACAAATAACTATATAAACGGATACCGGGCGAAGAAGCGACGCCCAGAGACAAGCGATATCGATTCAATGGGCGAGTGGGCACTTCATCAACGAATCGGTGGATTAGAGAAGGCATCAGCCGAGGTAACTCCTGAATCCATCGTTATGGAGTCAATCACCGATGCTGCGGTCAAGGCTGCACTTGATGCGCTACCTGATGACTTTAAGCAGCCCGTCCTGCTAGCAGATGTTGATGGATTCTCCTATCGAGAGATAGCTGAGATTCTTGAGATCCCGATCGGTACGGTTATGAGTCGCCTCTCTAGGGGAAGAAAACGCCTCGAGGTGGCGTTGTTCTCACTAGCCGTCGAACGCGGCCTCGTAGAGCCCAACCCTGAGCCGGAGTCAGTCAATGCGTAACGAGTCGCGTACGGAGTCTCCCGAGGGTCTAACTACAGCTCTCGTTGCAGCTGCTCCACAGGCTCCGGTCTTAGGCGGCGATAGATCTTCGATATTTATTTCGCAATCTGGATCGGTCAGCACGAGCTCAGGGACTAGACAACGACCATGAACTGCTACGAGATCAGGGAGCAGATCTACTCGTATATGGATGGCGAGTTGACCCTCTGGCGAAGGAGGGCTGTCTCAATTCATTTGAGTGAGTGCCCACCATGTACCAGCGGCATGGAGTTCAAGGTAGTGCTGCGAAGTTCTGTGGCCCAGCGCTCAGCAGAGGTGCTGCCACCAGAGCTTCAGGACCGGATCCTGGCTTTGATAGCTGCCGAGCGCAGCGGCACCGAGTAACCAATCTGTGACTGCCATATGGGGGCTAACACTCCGGCGATATTGGGGATAGGCCAGAGATAGCGAAGTCGGGAGTTAGCGGTAGAGCATCTTGGGGGAGACTTTCTACTCCCTTCGACTGCAATTGAGCCTTGGGGGCGTCACTCGCTCTACGATAGGCACCGAAGCATCCCTGATAGGAGCCCACTTTGAAGTCGCTGCGAATCTCAATCATCTCAATCACCGCGCTGCTAATCGCAGCAGCCCCAGCAGGCGCATCTCCGTTAGTACTTGGAGATGCGATGCCGTGGCACTACTGGATCGCACCGGTTCTATTTCTGTCATTCCTAGGGAGCGCAGCCCTCTTGGGTGTTAGCTACTACTTCAAAGTTGTTCGCCTCAAGACCCGAGGCCGCTGAGGTCTATGCAGGCACCGCCGGATCTAGGCGATGCCGCGGCCCTGAGAGCATGGGCCAACACAGACTCACTTGAATCCCCTGTTGTCGTCGCTTGCTCTGGCGGCCCAGATTCGTTAGCGCTACTAGCCATTGCAGCCCGTGCGCTATTGAAGCCCGTTGCAGTTCACGTGGATCATGGCTTGCGTGAAGGGAGCGCCCGAGACTCCAAGGTTGTTGAGGATGCTGCGAACCTCCTTGGAGTTGAGTGGCAGAGCATCGTTGTCGATGTTGGGAACGGTCCAAATCTCGAGGCGCGCGCGCGATCCGCTCGATACTCCGCTCTAGCCAAAGCACGCGCCGATCTAGGTGCCACTGCGATATTGACCGGGCACACAGCGGACGATTTAGCGGAGACGGTGTTGATCAACACGCTTCGCGGAGCCGGACTCTCTGGGCTCGCCGGAATTCCGAGGCGCAATGGAGATGTGGTGCGACCGCTCCTAGATATGCGCAGAGATGATGTGCGCGCAGTAGCGATGGCACTTGGAGTTACTCCGGTAGATGATCCGAGTAACGCGGATGAGATCCATCGTAGAAATTGGATTCGCCATACCGTCATGCCGTTACTCTCAGAGGGAGCCGGACGCGATCTGGTGCCCTTGCTAGCGCGCCAGGCGGCGGTAATCGCGGAGGATGTCGCCCTGCTCGATGCCTTGGCGGATGAGCTTCTATCGAGTGCAGGGAGCGAGGAGCCTGCCGTGCGAATTCTTAGGGATGCCCCCGCTGCCCTCTCGAGGAGGGCGCTTAGGCGTTGGATCGGCCCACCATGGCCATCGATAGCGGATCTTGCACGCATCGAGTCGGTTGTGACAGGCGACACCCGCGCTACGGAGATCGAGGGCGGAATTCGTATCTCTCGTAAAGAGGGGCATCTGCGTCGCGGACTATCCTCCGAACCGGTGACGCTAAGTAATGAGCAGGCAAATTCTGAGGGAGTCCAATGATCGGTACTGACCCAAATCTCGGTCGCGAGGTCGTCTCCGCAGAGGTGCTTCGCAACCGCATAGCTGAACTCGGTGCAGCGATCACGAGTGATTACGAAGGCAGAGCTCCACTACTAGTCGGAGTGTTAAAAGGCGCCTTCATGTTTATGAGCGACTTGTCACGCGCTATCAATCTGCCTGTCGAGTTTGATTTTATGGCGGTCTCGTCGTACGGCTCAGCAACACGTACGAGCGGTGTAGTGAGAATCATCAAGGATCTCGATATCGACTTAACTGATCGCCATGTCATCGTCGTTGAGGACATTGTTGACTCAGGGCTGACACTTAACTACCTGCGCCGAAACCTTATGGCACGCGGCCCGGCCTCTCTCGAGGTCTGTGCGCTGCTGCTTAGAGATGGTCTGCAGAAGACGGATACTGATTTGAAGTACATAGGCTTCACAATCCCTCCAGCATTTGTCGTTGGCTATGGGTTAGATGTCGGCGAGCGCTATCGAAATCTCAATGCCATTGTCGAGTATGTAGGCGTAGAGTAAGAGATCTGCATTCAGCGCACGGAAGAATTCTGTGCTCAACTTCACGTATATAAACAAAAATAAATATTTGGAGAATCGATGCCCATTCAGATACCTGCCCAAATCGATCTAGAGCGCATCGCTCGCGCTGTACGAGAAATACTTGAGGCAGTCGGTGAAGACCCAGACCGTGATGGATTGGTGCGAACCCCCGAACGCGTCGCAAAGATGTACGGCGAGGTACTCGCAGGCCTCCACGAGGACCCAGCTGAGCATCTCTCTGTTACTTTCGAGGCAGGTCACGATGAGATGGTCATGGTTAAAGACATCCCGATCTACTCCCTCTGCGAGCACCATTTAGTCCCATTCCATGGACACGCACATATTGCATATATCCCAGGTGCTGACGGAAGAATTACTGGACTATCGAAGCTAGCGAGAGTGGTTGATGGTTTCGCTCGCAGACCTCAGGTCCAGGAGCGATTGACCACTCAGGTAGCCGATGCCTTGGCTCTAGCTCTCAACCCCCGAGGGGTCTTAGTGGTTATTGAGGCCGAGCACCTCTGCATGGGGATGCGTGGCGTCCGTAAACCGGGTGCGATCACTGTTACCTCTGCCGTGAGAGGGATATTCAAGGAGAATGCATCGACAAGGGCCGAGGCAATGGGCCTGATCGGCGTTCCAGGAGTGCGCCGCTGAGCCGGCCCTTGAACGAAAACTTGCTCGGCAGGATACGCTCGGCCTGAATGTTCACTTGGAAACCACTCATCGATGGCGGAGCGTCTGTAATGGGGATACTCAACGTAACCCCAGATTCGTTCTCGGATGGCGGGCTTTGGTTTGACCCTGAACTCGCTTTAGAGCATGCCCAGATGCTTGTTAAAGATGGAGCGGACGTTATTGATGTCGGGGGAGAGTCGACCCGCCCCGGGGCGCTACCCGTATCAGAGGTCGAAGAGACTGCGCGCGTCGTTCCTCTTATTGCAGCCATCGCGGGCTGCGCAATAGTGAGCGTAGACACAATGAAAGCGAGTGTCGCTCGAGCAGCTATCGAGGCGGGAGCGAGAATCGTCAATGATGTATCCGGAGGTAGGCACGATCCAGAGATGCTTCGGGTCGTAGCGGAGTCCGGGGTCGGATTTATTGCAATGCATATGCAGGGAGAACCAAGAACAATGCAGCTAGAGCCTCATTATTCAAATGTTGTCAGAGAGGTAACTGCACACTTGGTTGAGTCACGCGATCGTGCTCTTGATGCTGGTGTCTCGGATGAGTCAATCATGCTTGACCCAGGTATCGGATTTGGGAAGTCGCTTCAGCACAACCTCTCGCTGCTCGCTCACATCGATGAGATAGGTGCTGCTACATCATCCCCAATTCTCATTGGGGCATCGCGAAAGTCTTTTATTGGATCAATCCAGAAAACGGGCAGTGACACAGTTATGCGTGAAGACGGAACCACAGCAACAACAGTCTGGGCATTAGAGCACGGGGCCTCAATGGTTCGGGTCCACAATGTCGCTGATGCGCATCGTGCTGTAGAGATTGTAAGGTCACTCGCTATGGCTGGGTCGGTATGCGCATGAGCGCCTTGAGGGGACGTTGGGCTCAGGGTCTAGAGCCGCGTATGTTCTGCTGGGTGATTAAGGACCGACTTGCTGCGTCAGAGCGCCCTGGAGGCTTCTCTCGCAACCACCGCAAGATTCGCCGACAGGAGGAGCTCATCTGGCTCCACCAGCAAGGCTTTACTCGAGTCGTTTCGCTTCTCGATTCTCCGCACAATCTGCGCGCGTACGACGAGGCCGCAATCCCATGTGAGCAGGTTCCTCTCGGCCGCCCTGATGAGTTGCCAATTCGTCTGCACATCATCTTTGAGACGATTGCTCGCAGGCTCGATGACCCCAAAGAGAAACTCTTGCTCCACCATGAAGAGTTCGGGGATCGACTCGTAGGTGTAATCGCTGGTTACTTGCTTTACTCGGAGCTCATTCCCGAGGGGCCGCCGGCGATCATGGTGGCAGAGCGTTTAACGGGGCGCGAGCTTGGAGCAACCGGACGCGAGATAGTTGCCGCGACAGTTGATGCTGGCTTGGTCAGAAGTCGAAAGGTTTGACGTCGTGGCAACTATTCAACTTCGAGGCCTGAGTCTTCTCGGGGTGCATGGAGTTCTGCCTGAAGAGCAGAAGCGTGCGCAGCCATTTGAAGTGGATATCGATCTAACTGTTGATATCTCAAAGGCTGCTGCGACCGATGCACTCGAGGACACAATTGATTACGGCGAAATCACAGCGATGGTCGCGCGAGTCGTCAACGATGAGAGCTACGCACTAATCGAGAAGTTGGCTACGCGAATCGGCGAAGTCTGCCGAACGGATCCGCGCGTTACCGGAGTCGTCGTTACGGTCAAGAAGATGCGGCCACCGGTACCAGAGCACATTGAGTATTCAGCGGTGCGGGTAGAGCTGTAATGACACGCGCGTACCTCGCGCTTGGCTCCAATCTCGGTGACCGACTAGCGCACTTACAGATGGCGCTAGACGCACTCGCGGAAGACAATCGTGTTGATCTCGTCGCTATCTCATCTGTGTACGAGACAGACCCAGTTGGCGGACCTGTCCAAGATGATTTTCTAAATGCGGTTCTCTCAATTGAGACCGAAGCCTCCCCGCACGAGATCCTCGCAATTGCTCAGAGTCTCGAGGTGCAGGCTCGCCGTGAGCGCAAGGAGCACTGGGGGCCGCGGACCCTCGATGTTGACTTGTTGCTTTACGGTGATGAGACAGTAAGCACACCAGACCTTGAGGTACCCCACCCGCGCATGTGGGAGCGGGCGTTTGTTCTCGCACCGCTTAGTGAGGTTGCCCCGGAATTAGCTGATGTCCCAGCGGGCGGGTGGACAGGTGTGCGGCGCATACCGGTAGCCTTAGTCTTGAAGTAATTCAAGGCAACCAAATATTTCTTAGCCAATTGACTGAAATGAGACCGGCACCCCTTGAGGGGCTGGAGCCCACTTTGAATCAACGCACCTTCTCCATCATCGGCCCTGGCCGCGCAGGCATGGCAATTGCAAAGGCACTTGCTAATAATGGCTGGGTAATTTCGCGCGTTGCTGGTCGCTCTATCGAGCATGCTCAGTCATTGGCAGAGAAGCTTGGGGCCATGGCCTGCATCGCGGCGGATGTCGGGATCGGGGTCGAATTAATAATCATCGCGACACCGGACTCTGCAATTAGTGAGACCGCCCAAATCGTCTCTGTCCAAGCGGAGAGTGGTGCGCTCCTGATTCATCTCGCCGGAGCTACTGGCGTTGAGGCTTTGGAGGGAGTGCGATCAACTCGCCCAGACCTAGTGCTTGGTTCGTTGCATCCTCTCCAGACACTCTCTGACGATAACGCCTTCGAGAAACTTCAGGGTGCGTTCTGCGCTGTTGAGGGTCCGCCAGAGATTGAGGGATTAGCGCGTGAGCTTGGCCTAACTCCGTTCTCAGTCTTGCCTGAAAATCGCTCGGCTTACCACGCGACCGCGGTCGTTGCCTCAAACCACCTAGTCGCTCTGATGGGGCAGGTTGAGCGAATGGCAAATAATGCTGGCGTG
>CAFAAH010000013.1_pt1 | contig 12100 bp, 12 predicted proteins | sample 7267521 | NCBI WGS metagenome assembly CAFAAH01 (sample SAMEA6813982, study PRJEB35770) | freshwater metagenome | biome: Freshwater; feature: Freshwater reservoir; material: water | place: Czech Republic | collected 2017-08-18 | depth 30m m
GACGCGTAGCCCTCATCAATAATGGCAAGCAGTATGCCGGACCCGCACTAGCCCGTGAGTTTGCAGCTCGCGGCCACGACATTGTGCTCGCAATGCCCGCCGATGGTTTAGTTGCAGAGCTCGAGGCTCTTGGAGCAACCGTGGAGGTAGTCGACGGCAAGATTGATATCTCCAATGCCGGGGACGCTCAGAGACTTGTAGATGCTGGCATCGCGCGCTTTGGTCGCATCGATACCGCTGTGATGTTCTCCGGGCAGATCATCATCGGAAGGTTCCTCAACTCCACCATTGATCAACTCCACAACATTGTGCACACCTGCCTCGATGCTCCATATGAGTTCCTCAAGGCAGTAGTTCCGCCGATGGTGAATCAAGGAGATGGCCAAGTCCTTGTAATTACTAGTGCCGCTGGTGCACGCCCAACCCCCGGTGCACCTCTTTATTCATCGGTGCGCGCTGGTGCAACGATGATGACCAAGAACGTCGCCGATGAGGTTGCCTCAACCGGCGTGCAGGTAAATGCTTGCGGGACGAACTTCATGGACTTCCCTGAGTTCCGCAAAGCGGCCGGTGCCGATGACCCTGAGCGTCGGGCCTTTATCGAGTCACAGGTGCCGATGGGCAGGCTCGGAACAATGGAGGAGTTCGCAGCCTTCTGCATGACCTTCCTCGACGGGACCTCGCGTTTTACAACCGGTCAGTACATCTCCTACGCAGGTGGCTGGGCGTAATACACGACCCGTCCACCGAACTTCGGGCGTTTAATGTCGCTATAGCGACGATAACTACCCGAAGTTCGCGAGTTTGAGTGGTTTAGAGAGCCGCTAGGGCCGCTACTCCGGCCACGAGCATCAACAGGCCTAGCAGCATGAACGCGACTGTTCTCCCAATCGGAGCCGCAATCAACTCTTCACCCTTTTTCGCGCCTCCAGAAGTACTAGTGGGGTTGTTGCCAGCACCGGCTTTGGCATCCCTGCGCCTCCGAATAAGTGCGTATCCATTGCCGAATAACAGCGCGGCTCCAATTGCTGCGACTATCTCTCTAAGGACCTGATCGTAGAAGTTCACCCACGAAGCGTACCTAGTGTGCCTGGCCGTGGTAGCACAGGTACATGCGTTTGATTGTCGCTCGCTGCAGCGTTGAGTACGAAGGCCGTTTAGGGGCGCGCATGGCAGAGGCCGTGCGCCTCATAGTGCTCAAGGCCGATGGCTCTATCGCCATTCACTGCGACTCCAAGGCCTACAAGCCACTCAACTGGATGACGCCTCCATGCAGCATCTTTGAGTCTGAGGGGATGATTGTTGCTGAGAATCCCAAGGGAGAGACTCTGCGCGTAACTCTTCTCGAGATACACCATGACCACAGCGTTGAACTAGGCGACGAGCCAGGGCTAGAGAAGGATGGCGACGAGGCCGAGCTTCAGATATTGATTGCAGCGCGCGTGGAGTCGCTCAAACCTGGACTCACACTCATACGACGTGAGTACCCAACTGATATCGGCCCTGTCGACCTTCTCTGTCGCGACGCTGAGGGCAATGCAGTGGTTGTCGAGATCAAAAGAATCGGCGAGATCGCAGGTGTTGAGCAACTCATTCGATATCAAGAACGCCTAGACCTCGATACGCGTCTTGCCCCTACTCGCGGCATGTTCGTAGCCACGCGCATCAAGCCTCAGGCAAAAGTATTCGCGGAGAGTCGCGGCATTGAGTGTGTAGAGATTGAATTAGACGAACTACGCGGCCACGACCTGGCGAAGATGCGCCTTTTTTAGTTACTTGAACTCAGACTGTCGCGAGCCTTACGTATCGCATCGCTAGCATCTTGGATCGCCTTCCCGCTGAGTAGCGCATCAAAACTTGGAAGCCCCGCGTTCGAGGCAAGAGTCGTATTCATATAGCGCTTGCGAACTGCCGCAAGAGAGAACGGCACCCCTCGCCTATCGCTTTCAATTGCAACAAATGCAATCTGAGCGCCCAGCACCCGAGCCTCAACAAGTGACTCGCGCACAGCAAGCGCTGCCCTTGACGCGGTGGCTCCCTCGCTGCCGCGCAGCCGAGGGGCGTTTAGGTGAAGCTCCCGATCCAAATTTTGAAGTGCAGCGATACCTGTAGTTGGATTGAACTTCAAAGCGTTGGCTCTCGTTACCGGATACTCACTCTGAAGTCTTTTTGTCTCCATCGCTGTGCTATCAATTGCCTTGCCGACTCCACTTCGCGCATCACTAATTACTCGTTCACGTAATAAATATGAAGAACAAAAAATGAAGACCAAGAGTGCCCCGATAACCGGCCAGAACCTAGGTGATAAAGACTGGGGAGGAGATGTTGCGGATTGGGCAGACGGGGCGAGGGGGTCACGCCTCTTATCGCGCAGTGAAGCTACCGCAGATGGATTTTTGCGAACGCGCCATATCGCCCATGCCGCTCCACAGCCTAAATACATCGCGAGATCAAACGGAGATCGGAGTCTAGGAGCCACTATTGAGAAAAGGCTTGTCGCCATGATTAGCACCGCAGAGCCAAGTATTAGCAATGCTCCACGTCGTCGCAGGGTTAAAACAAGCCCGACTGTGCCAATAATTGTAATTGGCCAAATTAACCAGAAGGTGTTATTTCTAACCTCCATGTTGCGGCCATCAAACTTCTCCGCTAGATCGTTGCGGAAAGAGTCAATCTCAAACCAAGATAAAAAGTTCCTCTTTGTAACATTAAGAATTATCTCGGGGTGAGCACGAAAATTTGTTGTCCCCAGTTTTAGTAATGCTTTATCCCAGGCAGCATCGTCGCCCGTTAAATAGACGTAGGGATCAAATCGGTTATCGGAGTATGCATCTGCAAAATCGCGACCATTCTCTGAAAACTCTGAGTATCGAGCGGAGACATTAAAACCGTTAGAGGTGTTTAAGGTTGGCTCGCCAATTAGCAGTTCATTTCTAATTATCCAAGGAAGTATTACTAAGAGCGTTACAGCGCTAAATCGCAATGCACGACGCCAACCAAATTGCCAGACAACCCAAGCAATCAAAAACAGTGCTAGCAATTGCGCGCTTGGCTTCGTAAGCATAAGGAGCCCTAGAGAGATTGCTGCCAGCAGAGGGCGTGCGCGAATTAGATACCACCACGTGGCTAAAAGAAGCAGCAGCGAGAGAGGTTCGGCAAGCACTGTCGCATCGTTCGCTATTAGGGCCGGAGAGAGTGCGGCAATGCCACCGGCAACAATCCCGGCCTCTCTCCCCCATATCTGATTGGCTAAAAGAGCACAGAGCAGAACAACCCCAATGCCGATTGCGATATTTAAAATCTGAGCATAAATAACAGAGGAGCCTGTTGCTGAGAAAAGGCTCCCCAATAAAGCCGGATAAAGAGGTGGTCGAAAGGCACTCGGGTGAACGTATGCGAATGGCCACTGAATGGAGAGCCCATCCCCATTTGAGAAGGCCCTTGCTAATTGCATGTACTGGTCTGCATCCTTATCAGGGATGTAATTAGGGATAGCGAAGAGCAAATAAAGTACGCGTGCCAGCCCAGCCAATGCACCTAAGAAAAGTATTATTCGTCGAGGCATCTATATCTACTCTGACTTGAAAAGTAACTGCGCGACTACTCGCGCGCCATGTTTGCAAACTTCGTGAAGTGATCTAGGAAGGCGAGGCGAACATTCCCTGTGGGTCCGTTACGGTGCTTCGCTACGATGATCTCGGCGGTTCCACGCTGGTCAGTCTCAGTGTTATAGGACTCATCGCGATAGATGAACATCACAACGTCTGCATCCTGCTCAATCGAGCCTGACTCACGGAGGTCGGCGAGCATCGGCCTCTTATCCTGGCGGTACTCAAGTTGACGGTTGAGCTGAGCAAGAGCAACGACCGGGCAGTCGAGTTCGCGAGCGAGAATCTTGAGACCACGCGAAAGGTCCGCTACCTCTACTTGGCGACTCTCGGGCCTTCCAGGAGTTGACATTAGCTGCAGATAATCAACAACGATCAGGCCTAGGTCCCCATGACGAGCCTTGATGCGGCGAGCCTTAGCGCGCATCTCCATCACAGTGCAGTGAGGGTTGTCGTCAATATATAGAGGCGACTCTCCGAGATGGGACATCGCGGTGTTGAGGCGTGTCCAGTCGGCGTCATTGAGTCGACCTGTCTGAAGTTTGCGAGCCTCAACTCGTGCCTCTGATGCGAGTAGTCGCTTCGTGAGTTCAACTGTCCCCATCTCCATAGAGAAGAAGATGACCGGACGCTTCGTAACAATCGCTACGTTCGCTGCGGCACCGAGTGCAAATGATGTTTTACCCATTCCCGGTCGAGCAGCCACAATTAAAAGCGTTGAGTTCTGAAACCCGAGTAGCAGCTCGTCGAGGTCTGTATAGCCAGTAGGCGAACCAGTTACCGCGCCCTCTGGGCCCTCGTACATATTTGATAGTTGCTCAATGGTCTCAGAGACGGAGTCGAATACGCGCACCATTGACTCTGCGACGCGCTTCTCTGCAATCTCGAAGATCCGCGCCTCAGCGCGGTCGACGGTATCGGTCACATCATCGGGCTGTGAGTACGCGCTCTCTGCGATCTCCCCCGCAACGGTAATTAGGCGGCGCAGAAGTGCAAGTTCGCTAACAATCCCCGCGTAGTGGCCCGCGTTTGATGACGCGGGTGTATTCGCTTGAATACTCACAAGCTTCTGGCGTCCGCCGAGTGCTTCAAGAAGATCAGCTCGGCGCAGCTCCTCTGCAATCGTGACAGGGTCGACCGGCTCACCCTGGCTATACAGAGCCATTACCGCTGTGTAGATATGCGCGTGTGCAGGCTTATAGAAATCAGACTCGTCTACACGCGCCTCTACCGCTGCAGTAATTGCATCGCGCGAAAGCATCATTGCGCCAAGCAGCGACTCCTCGGCCTCAAGGTTGTGCGGTGGAACACGGCCCGAAGAAGCCGTTCGCTGCGAGCGTCGCGCGTCGTCTATTGACTGAACCACTATTTCCCCTAAAACTCTGTGTACTTACTCGGTAGCATTTCTTGGCGGTATTGCTGGCTGTGCTTCTGGCTGTTACTTCAGGCTGTTATTTCAGGCTGGCAATTGGCCTCTATCGTCTCACCTTTTGCCTGTGGGTAAACAGTGGAGAACCCTGTGTTTTTCCTGTGAATTAGCGGTGGATAACTGCATTACTTCTCCACAGGCCTGTGGGTAAGTATCGCTCTGGTGCAGTCCCTTAAGTCTCCAACCCCACTGGGACACGTTGCCTATGAGGCAGCCTGCGCCACCAGCGATCTGCGTATCCGTCCTCTTAAAAGTAAAGGGCCCGGCCACATCTACTGGCCGGGCCTCTACTAATTCTGAGAAGTGATTGCTTACAGGCTCCTACTCGGAGACAACCTCAACTGTGGCTTTTGCAATTACACCCTCGTGCAGGCGCACTGATACCTCGAACTCGCCAAGCTCCTTGATTGCCTCGGCAATCGTGACGCTACGACGATCAACATCGGTGAGTGCAATCACGCTGAGAGCAGTGGCGACATCAGATGCAGTAACGGAACCGAAGAGCTTTCCGCCCTCGCCTGCGCGAGCAGTAACTGTGACGCGTGCACCGTTTAAGCGACCTGCAACCAACTCGGCTGCTTCGCGCTCGCGCGTGTCACGTGCTCCACGGTTTCGGCGCATCGCCTCGGCCTGGCCAATTACACCCTTGGTGGCCTGAATCGCAAGACCACGGGGCACTAGGTAGTTACGTGCGTAGCCGTCAGCAACGACACAAAGGTCGCCTTTCTTGCCTACGTGCTCTACATCGGCGCGCAATACGATTTTCATCTCTACGCCTCCTCTGAAGTTGTGCCGTCGGTTGGGTCATAGTCAAGAGCCTCTGGGTTGCGCTCGACCACGATCTCCATGGTCTCCTCGCCCTCCATGGTGATGCCCTCTGGCAGCTCATGAATGGTTGTCTCAGGAATCACTGCATCAGCTGACAACTCGCGATCGCGGCCACCATCACGGCCACCGCCTTCACGGTCGCGTCGTCCGCCGCCGCCACCCTTAGAGCGCTGGGTTACCTGGCGCACTGTGTAGGGAAGTAGGCCCATCTCGCGAGAGAGGCGAATCGCCTTAGCGACTGCGCGCTGCTGCTGCGTGTTGTTACCAGTTACGCGACGAGCGCGAATCTTTGCGCGTTCCGAGACGAAACGACGAAGAAGGTTGACGTCTTTGTAGTCAATCCAGTCGACACCCTCAGAGATGAGGATGGAGACTTTCTTCTTCATAGGTCGACGCTTGTCGGTTCCTAATGGTTTGCGTTTTTCTCTGTTGTTCTCTCTAGCCATGATTAATGCTCCTCATATACCTTTTGATCGAGGGCCCTTTAGAAGGGCTCCTCATCTCCAAAACCGTCATAGGCCGGGGCCGGCTCGTTCGATGACTCACGCCCGCCGGAGTTACCCCCGCCAGACTTGCCACCTGCATTGCCTCCCGAGTTGCCCCCGAAGTTGCCACCCTCGCGCCGCTCAGTGCGCTTCACCTCTGCTGTTGCCCACCGAAGGCTCGGGCCTATTTCGTCGGCAGCAATCTCAACGATGCTTCGCTTCTCACCCTGCTCGGTCTCCCATGAGCGCTGCTCTAGGCGACCAGTAACGATTACGCGGTTGCCTTTCTGCAACGACTCGCTGCAGTGATCGGCCATCTCGCCCCAGATAACAGCGTTGAAGAAGGAAACGCGCTCCTCCCACTCGTTGGTCTGCTTATTCATCCATCTGCGGTTGACTGCGATACCCATAGTTGCTTTCGCCTGGCCACCCGCTGTGTAGCGAATCTCTGGGTCGCGCGTAAGGGTCCCTACGACTGTGATCGTGTTATCTGCCATGCCTTACTCCTTAGCCTCTGTAACCGCCTTGGAGTTGCTGCCCAACTTGCCGTAAACACGGTCAGGGATGCGCAGCACTTTGTGGCGAATTACTTCATCAGAAAGGGAGAGCGTGCGGTGGAGTTCGTCCATCGCTGCAGGCTCCGACTTGGCGTGGAAGACGACGTAGTAGCCCTCCCAGCGATGCTTCATCTCATACGCGAAGCGGCGCTTGCCCCATACATCTACAGGTCCACGAACGGCACCCTGTGACTCAATGAGCTTGAGTGATTGCTCGAGCGAAGCACGAATTACTTCGTCCTCTAGCTCTGCATCAAATATAACCATGACTTCGTACGGCCTCATCGGCTTCGTACCTCCTCTGGACCACAGCGGCGCTGCGGGCTCCCAAGTCCGTAACGATGAGGTTCATCACTACGCCGGGGAGCAGGTTTCGATTGTGAATGTGGTGCGGGTATTCGCTACGGCTATTCGGCGTAGCCGGGGAAGGGTAGCAGTAATCCTGCGCTTTTCTCTTGGTGAGAACCCTAGCCACCTAGGAAGGCGAGCACCAGCAGGGATTTTGGGGGCACGAGGGGCCGTGGGGCTTGGAAACGCACCCAATGCCACCGCGAATAAGCCAGTCTTGGTGCCGAGCCCTTTGAGCAAGGAAGAACGATCTCCTATTTTCTCCTCTTAATTGTCACACCCCTGTTTTAGAGTCGAACATATGTTCGACCGACTGGATCAACTCACAACAGAGCTCGAGGCCTGCTTTGCCTCAATGGAGGTTGAATGCTTCGATGCTGCTCGGGCTGCCCGATTGGTGAGCTCCGGGGAGCGGGTGCGGCGCCTTGGGGATGCGATACGCACTATCGGTGTCGGCCAGGTTGAGCGCACAAATGGCTGGAAAGGCCAGGGCGCTAAGAGCGTTGCGGAGTGGCTATCTATCGAGACAGATTGTGCCCACTACGAGGCTCAGTCGGTAGTGGTGCTTGCTAATCAGTTGCATCATCTACCTGTAACTGAGGCTGCTCTGCGCTCTGGTGAGCTCTCTGGCACTCAGGCTGTAGAGGTCGCGCGCGGAGCAATCGTTGCACCTAATACTGAGACACAGCTCTTGAACCTCGCTCGGCATGCAACAGTGCGCGATCTGCGTGATGCAACCTCGCGTGTCGTTGCTGCAGCCACTGATGAGTCGGAGCGACACAGACAGGTACACAAGAGTCGATACTTCAAATCATGGACTGATCTAGATGGTTCGTTCAATGTAAGAGGGCGTATGACTGCTGCTAATGGTGCGCTAGTAATGGCAGCGCTAAAGCCAATACAGGATGAGATCTTTAAGGCGGCTCGTAAGAGTGGTGAACATGAGAGACCAGAGGCCTACGCGGCTGACGCACTCATGGCACTCTGCGAGAAGGCAACCACAAAGAAGTCGAGCGAGAGCGGCAAGCAAACGTCTCGCCCTAACGCCGTGATGAATATTCGCATCGACATAGATGCACTAAAGCGTGGCCATACCAAGCACGGCGAGATCTGCGAGATCGCAGGCGTCGGGCCGATCCCCGTGGCTACTGCAACAGAGTATTTAGGTGAAGCCTTCTTAAAACTGCTGGTAATGGATGGGATAGATATCAAGACAGTTGCGCATATGGGGCGCGCAATCCCTGCACCATTGCGGACTGCAGTTGAGGAGCGCGATCGCGTCTGCCAGGTACCAACATGTGACATGAGCGTTGGCCTAGAGATAGATCACATCAAACCCTTCGCTGAGGGCGGCCCGGCAAGCCTTGAGAACCTTGTGCGCCTATGTAAACGCCATCATCTTCAAAAAACACATGACGGATACAGGCTCGAGAAGATTGAAGTAGCGACGGGAACTGATCGCAGATGGGCTTGGCGCTCCCCACCAAATCTAAGAGACACCGGATGAATCCAGATCTCGAACTTAAGTTGCTAGCTCACCGGATAACAAGGACACGCGTGTTGAACCGGTGGATCCCATATGTAGATCCCAGACTCTGGCACATATAGGTCTATGGCACATATAGATGATCGCGCTCTAGCCAGGGACCTCTATGTTGCGCGCGTATGCATCATCACCGGAGTAGAGGTGCAGCTCCGAGGGCATCTGGTCTGTCATGTGATACGTCTCTTCACTTGACGGGAACGAGCCGGCACGCACATCGTCGCAGAACATAGCGACGGCCATCGTTGACTCTCCCTTGATATCTGCGTAGCGACGCACGAAGCGTGGAAGCTTTCGATCCTCAAGCCCAAGAAGGTCGTGGTACACGAGTACCTGACCATCACAGTGGCGACCTGCGCCGATACCGATTGTCGGAATATCAATAGCGTCAGTAACCATTCGAGCAACGCCATCGGGGACGCACTCGAGAACGAGTGCGAAGCAGCCAGCCTCGGCTAGAGCAATGGCGTCATCAACGATTGTCCGTGCAGCGTCTAGTTGCTTGCCCTGAACCTTGTACCCACCAATGGCGTGAACCGACTGCGGGGTAAGCCCCAGATGCCCCATGACCGGGATCTCTGAATCGAGAATTGCCCCGATCGCGTCTAGGCGCTTGCGACCTCCCTCTAGCTTCACAGCACCGGCACCGGCGCGCACGAGGGTTGCCGCATTTCGCACTGTCTCTTCGCGCGACACGTGGTAACTCATCCATGGAAGGTCCCCCACTATGAGTGCGTGGGGCTTAGTGCGCGCAACGGCAGCAACGTGGTGAGCCATATCGTCGGTTGTGACCTGAAGCGTGTTGTCGTACCCAAGCACAACCATCGCAAGTGAGTCTCCGACAAGGATCATGTCCACACCAGCGTCATCGACAACGCGCGCACTAGGCGCGTCGTAGGCAGTGACCATCACTAGAGGCTCTTGGCCTTTACGCGCACGGATTGATGGTGCAGTAATGGCTCTGCGCTGACCTGTTGGAGTGGTCATCGGTATTCCTCCATGATCTTCATCCGTCCAGGGCTATTGATGCTCCCGGCGTGTTTCATAAGCGTAATACCGCACTAGTGGTCTCTGTCCAGCGCGACGGCGTAGTTTGGGGCCATGGAGAACATCGGCAGGGTCATCGATTGTGAAAACTGCGGCACGCCAAGCGACGAAGTTGTAAAGGTTCTGAGGGTCTACCTAACCCCGGAGGCCTGGGATACGCCGGCCTCCCGCAGGGTCTTAGAGGACTCAGAGATTTGGTGTATCTCCTGCATAACCCTCTATCCATCTGAGGTTCTAGGGCCTATCGAGTAGCAAATCCCGCTAATGCTCGAGCAGCTCTCAGCTAACTCGACGCACTCGGTGGAGTCTCCCGTGAAGTTCGCGGCGTTTTAGGTGATTCCACCTGCACTCATGGCAGACCTCAACTACATAGCGAGCGAATTCATCGTGCTTGCGGGCCAATCCCTCGAGTTCTCCGCGCTTCGTAAGGCACCGGCCGTTCGCGTCCTTCAAGCCGTCCCCGTATACATAAGAGACAAGGCGAAGCGAGTCCTTTGAGCAGACGGGGCAGGGAGTCTCCATCGGGGTCCCCACATTGCGCGCCGCTCGCATCAACTCTGGGTGCGCATCACATACATCAAGGCTCTTTACGACCCCGCGGCGAAGGTCATTGAGGACTGCTCGACGCGCTAGGGCGTAATCGACGTGGCTTGGCACGCCTCGATCCTACCGGCGCCATTGCCCAAGATTCCTAAGAATATTTGCTTTGGATGGCGCAGCAGTAGCGTCGCGATGTATCGTTTCGATACATCGCAAGACACAAACCCCAAAGAATCTGGATACACGTGCTCGAACTCGCAATCCTCGGAAATCTCAAGCAGCAGCCGGTCCACGGCTATGAGCTCAAGAAGCGCCTGGCCGAGACGCTCGGGCCGATCTGGGGTGTTTCGTTTGGCTCGCTCTACCCAGCCCTGCGGCGTCTTGAGCGAGCCGGCGCTATTGAGGTAGTTGAGGGAGCAGGCATTGAAAGCTCTGCATCAATCCCCTCTACGGGCAGCCTCCGCGGCGAGGCAGCGACTGCACGCCTTCGGCGATCTCCCAAACCGACTCTTCGAACCAAGAAGGCATACCGCATTACAGCGCGGGGCGAGACTCTCTTCGAGGAGTTGCTGCGTGACCCGTCAAAGGGTGTCGACGACCGCACCTTTGCACTTCAACTCTCTTTCTGTCGTTACCTCGGATCGAACGACCGCATTGAATTACTTCAGAGGCGCCGAGCCGAACTTGCAGAGCGATTGGCTCACGCACGTAAGCCACGCTCCTCGGGATCCGGTGGCATATCAATCGACAGATATACGCGATCCCTTGCAGATCACAGAACTGCCTCAGTCGAACGCGATCTCGAGTGGATTGACTCACTCATTGAGGAAGAGCGTCGTATCGGAGCAGAAGAGATCGCATCAGCGAATAACACTACAAAAGAAGCCGAAAATAGCATTAAGTCAGATTCAATTAGCCAGCCAGTAGCAAGGTCCAGACCGATTAATAACGAATTAGGAGCAGCCACAGCATGAGTAAAGACGGAAAAGTCAGAGTCGCTATAGCCGGAGTCGGTAACTGCGCAAGCAGCCTCGTTCAGGGCATCGAGTACTACAAGAACGCAGAGCAGGGCGACACAGTCCCCGGCCTCATGCATGTAGAGCTCGGCGGATACCACGTGCGCGATATCGAGTTCGTTGCAGCCTTCGATGTTGACGCCGAGAAGGTTGGCCTTGATCTCGGCAAAGCAATTCTTGCTGGTCAGAACAACACCATCATGTTCTGCAACAACGTTCCAGAGGCCGGCGTACCGGTACTTCGCGGACCGACCTTCGACGGCCTCGGGAAGTACTACCGAATGACGATCGAGGAGAGCCCGGCCGAGCCAGTTGATGTTGCACAAGTACTTCGCGACTCAAAAGCCGACGTACTCGTCTCCTACCTCCCCGTTGGCTCCGAGGATGCTCAGAAGCACTACGCGCAAGCCTGCATTGATGCCGGTGTTGGATTCGTAAACGCCATCCCGGTCTTCATCGCCAGCAACCCCGAGTGGGCAGCCAAGTTTGAGGCCGCTGGAGTCCCGATTGTTGGGGATGACATCAAGAGCCAGGTTGGTGCCACCATTGTTCACCGCATCCTTGCCCGCCTCTTCGAGGATCGCGGGATGGTTCTCGACCGCACCTACCAACTCAATGTCGGTGGCAACATGGACTTCAAGAACATGCTTGAGCGTGAGCGCCTTGAGTCCAAGAAGATCTCTAAGACCCAGGCTGTTA
>CAFAAH010000014.1_pt1 | contig 11745 bp, 7 predicted proteins | sample 7267521 | NCBI WGS metagenome assembly CAFAAH01 (sample SAMEA6813982, study PRJEB35770) | freshwater metagenome | biome: Freshwater; feature: Freshwater reservoir; material: water | place: Czech Republic | collected 2017-08-18 | depth 30m m
CCCGCCACGACGGCGACTCGTTAGTTATCTTCGTAACTAGTGAAACAATTTACGCAGAAAAATGTGACGCATGAACTCTTAACTAGCGATTTCGCCGGATGGTGTTAGGTAGGACTCAATCTCCGCAAGAATTCCCTCGGAAGTAGCCGCCCTAATCAATAGCGCCTGTTTTGGATCTCCATCAATCTCATCTGCATCTGGGATTCTCCATAGCCCTTGAAGTCCGCCATCAATCCAGCTCAGCGATCCTCCTTCGATCGTGTCCGGTGAAGGCGAAAAAAGCACAGTCATGGACGTAGAAGAGATACGAGATGCTATTGCGTCAACGAAACGCGCCACCATCTTTTCATCTGCTGCTCCCCCATCGCAGAGCAGGCGCACTTGTTCTTCAGGCTCCACCGGCCCACCTAAGATCGCTACGAGAGCCTCCGCAGGTGTTGTGAACGAACCTTCCTCATGGGGCCTAGCCATCAACCCGGATCGCACCACGAGCCGACCAGGGAATTGCTCTACTGGAAAGACGCTGAAGCGAAATAAGCCAGAACTGAGTTGGACACATTCACCGCCCACTTCCTCGTCAGCGCAGAGATGAAACTCAAATACCGATTGCTCAAACTCAAACTCAATCTGCCCAATTATTAGAGGCTGGTCAAAGAGATTAAGCATCTGAGAAACTGCTTCGGACGGCACTCCATCGGCGTCAACAAAGTGCCTCGCAGCCAGGCCTCGACCAGCAGCGTCAAGGCGATGACTCCATCCGGGGAGCATCTTCGCGTCTTCGACTTCAGAGCGAATTGGTGCGGGGACTTCAATCTCAGCACTCTCGGCTAAGAGCACAACCTCTTCGAGGGACAGGTCCAGCGTTGCAGTGTCGGCAAGGACCTCTTCAGCGACCGCTGTTATCTCAGTTTGAAGTGCTTCAAACTGTGCCTCCAACTGGGCGGCGAGCACTTCTGGAGATTCATCTGATGGGGTAACTGACATTAAGTTGCCCTTTCGTTCTGGGTAATCTGCACATACTTAAGTGATGAGCCTGAGACTAAATAACCACGCCCCGGAGGAAAACTGCGAGCAACTCGTCTAGGAAGCCGACCGCCAAAAATCTCCCCGTCTCTCTCTGGGTCTGGATCGAGCAATATCCCTCGCTTCGGGTTTCGTATGTCTCGCAGCCAACCCGAAAATGCGCGAGTTGCGCCGTGACTAGTAGCAGCAACGAGAACTGTGAGCGGGGCATCGCGAGATTTGCGCAGAAGTTCGTCGAGCCCGGTCCCTAGACTTGGTTCGGTAAGTTGATCCCCGTCATCAATAACTAGGAGCGCTGGAGCGTGGGAACTCGTCAGCAACTGTTGAATCTGCTCGGACAATCTGCCAACCTCCGACGGTTCAGTGACTATCCCTGTCCAACTCTGAGAAGTAAGGATTGTGCGACGCGGGGCGATCAAGAACGTAGGCGCTCCAGGATTCTTGCTCCGCCAGCCCTCGGCCAATATCGATAAGGCCGTTGAGCGCCCTGATTGGTCTGGGCCGGCAACAAGAAACCACCGAGAATCGTCTAGGTCAATCGAGACTGCAGTATCAAGCAGTGCATCAACTGCGAACGGAACCTCCTGCCACCCAACCGTCAGGGATTGAGTATCCATTACCGTTGATGGGAGCGCTCCGATTCTGAAACCAGTATCAACATCGCTTGGTGGTGCGAGTCCGGCTAACGCCTCTTGCTGCGCTGCCGCACTTCCATTGGCTCCCAAAACCGCAACCTGCAACTCGCCGCCCCCTGCGATTACTCCGCGGCCCACCGTGAACTCGATTTTTCGCCCCTCTGGAACCCCAAGCGATATGTAATCGTCGTCCTCGGTCATTCTTAAGACCACGCGCTGCGAGATAGCCGAGGCCAACGCCATAGAGAGCCCTGACCTACGGTCAACAGTCACAACAACAAAGACCCCCGCGCTTGGGCCATCTGTGGCAATCCGAGCAAAATCATCAACGACCACACCTAAATCAACGTCTATATATTCGGCATTAAATGCAGCCAAACCGTCGAGAATCACTACTAAGAAAGGCTCATTGAGCTCTGGTGAGTTTGCGCGAGCCTCCGAGAATGTTGCAGCACCGTACATGGCAACTACTTCTCGTCGCCTTGAGATCTCTGCCGTAAGGCGTGCGAGTACCCGCTCCAAGAGTTCAGGCTCATCCGACGTGACATAGGCCATCGTGTGGGGTAATGAGTCAAGACTTCTGAGCCCACGTGACGCAAAGTCAAAGACAACAAACCTCGCATCATCCGGAGACGATTGAGCAACAATTCCAGCAACAAGTGTGCGCAACGCGGTGGTCTTACCTGATCCGGTAGCCCCAAAAATAGCGAGGTTGCCATCGTTAGCAAGATCGATAATTAGCGGGTCCTGTGCCTGGCGAGTTGGCTCGTCAACAATCCCAAGCGCTACCGGAAGCGCTCCTCGCCCTAATGAAGGAGGAGAAATTGAACTAGTTGCAACAAGTTCAGGGAGTGGTGGTAGCCATGGCGCAGCGCCTCGCGTAATGCCCGCGGACTCGGCCGCCTTTACCGCTGATTCAATGATCTTCTGGGCATCGCTTGACCCCGTCGAAGCATTGGATGCCGCACTCGCTATTTGTGCCGCTCCGGATAGGCCAAAGGAGCGAGCAGTTACTGAAGCAGCGACCCCATCAGGATGAGCGCGTCGACCGGAGTATGCAGTCTGCACAAGAGTTGGTTCGTCTTGACCGATGCGCACCCATGCCCTACCCGTAATTTCGCGCGGGATATCTGCAGCGTCGCGACGCTCAATGATCTCCTGTGACTCCGCTGCATTTGCAGTGCGCAGCGCTACTCGTAGGTTTGTATTGGCCCGGATGTGATGATCGACTACACCGGTCGGCGACTGAGTGGCCAGGATCATATGGACACCGAGACTCCGACCTCGGCGCGCAATATCAACGATCCCCTCAATGAAGTCGGGCATCTCGGTCTTAATCACTGCGAACTCATCAAAGACGATTAGGAGACTTGGTGGAATACCGAGCTTTCCAGTGGCCTCTAGATCAACAAGATCCTTGACGCCAGAAATACGCAGGATTTCCTCGCGCCTACGTAACTCGGCATTCAGCGATATCAGCGCTCGTGCTGCAAGATGCTCATCAAGATCGGTGAAAAACCCAACGGTATGTGGGAGGAGCGCTAGGTCTTGGAATGCGGCCCCGCCCTTGAGGTCAATAAGCACGAGGGCCAATCGCTCTGGGGAGTGATGCGCTGCGAGTGATGCGATGAATGTCTGTAAAAACTCGCTCTTTCCTGCTCCTGTCGTGCCTGCAACTACTCCGTGAGGTCCATCACGCCTCAGGGATATTGAGAGAGTTCCGCCAGCGGTTAAGCCAATAGGTGCTGAGAGCGAACCGTCGGGCATCTCCCAACGTTTACGAATGGACTCCGAATCAGCCATGTCATGCACTGCGATCTCTTCGCAGATGACGGCGGTTGGAACCCCTGCTCCGCTCCCAGCACTTGGATCGCGCAATGGGGCCATTGCTAACGACGCCTCTTCGAGCATCTCCGTGCCGCAGAGGTCCGCGCTTACCTGATCTATCAATTGTCCGGTTCGAGGCCAAGTGACGCTTGCTCCCAAAGAACCAAAGCCCAGTATTGCTTGACACTCACCAGGAAGTGCGGGAGCGGAGCCTGCGCCGGCTAGTGCCAATACTCCTACATTTGGGCCTCGTTCGAGAATACGTCCGAGCCTCGCAGCGGGCAATAAATCGGATTCAGGGAGAACCAACACGATGCGGGGGCTGCGTACCGAGACCGCTGCACGCTCGGCCAACGCACCCTCTCGTGCTGAGATAATCGCGTCGATACCATCAAGGATTCCCGCCGCATCCGAAGTTGTCACAACCGATCGCCCTGACGAACCGCTAAGAACCGCGCACTGAGGAAGCCAACTAAGCCAAGACCATTCGGGCTCTGAACCGTTTGGAACAATCCCAACAATTGCTACATCAGCGGGAGAGTGCAGCGCAGCGATCTGCAGAACCAAAGAACGAATGCTCGCGGCAGTTAAGTCGAATGCACCGTGTAGCCCTATTACTCCTAAATGCTCCAGTGCCACAGAGACCGGAACCGCTAGATCTATTGTGTGCTGCGACGCCAGCATTTTATTGCGCTCGACACACTCTTCTTCCGCCTTACGGGACGGCACTGGCACAACCGTCTCGATGAGACTTGGCTGATCGGCACAACCCAATCGCAGGTCGAGAAAATCGGAGTCGCGCGGGCGGCGCTCCCATAAACGTGACGTAGTGGCAGTAGACCAATGGAGAAGTGCATCTGGGCTCGGTGATATGTCTAAGCGGTATTGGCGAGATGCGGCGCTCGCCGATGTGAGTTGAGCCTCAATCGCTACGAAACGTTCCTCGTATTCATCTCGCAAATCCGCCGCACTGCGCCCACCCTCTTTACGCTGTGAAAAATGATTCGCTAGTAGCATTACAGGGCTCATGAGCATGAACATTGGGCCGATTAGTTGGTTTATTTCAAGCTTCTTGGCACTTACGTACATGGCTCCGAACATCACGGCGCCCATAAGCAGCGGCAGAAGCATCATGACGAGAGGGATTGGGCGTTTGGCCACAACCTCGGGAGGAGCAGGCAACTCACATTTGACTGCGGGAGACGGAATAATCACCCGTGCTGGACGGTTAACCATCACCGCTCCATCCGCCCAACGAACATCTGCGCTTGGAAGCGATCCAAAAGTATTGACGGGTATCAAGATGCGTAACTGAGATTCGCCCAGAGAGATCGTCTCGTCACCAGCTAGTTGGACCATTCCAGTGATCCGTTGACCGTTGATTTTTGTACCGTTGGTTGAGCCAAGATCCTCTAGCCAAACACTTGACCCATCAAAAATGAACCTGCAGTGCTGCCGGGAGATCGCGTCATCCGCTAGGCGCAGCCCATTAGTACTACCCCGGCCAACGATGGTCTCGCCTTGAAGAACGACGACCGATAGACCCTTGCTCGGTCCTCCTACAACATCAATACATGGCTGCTCGCCGACAGGCGCAACTAAAGGCGCTCCGGAGTCTCGGGGAGCAAGCAATAAACGATCACCGTCACGCGGTTCAAGTAGTGCAAGGTCCTCGACGCTCTCAAGGTCGGCCCCTGTACGAACCCACCACCAGCCGAGAGAGGTACCCCGAACCCCTAAATGATCTGATAACACCTCAATGAGGCGACTGCCGGATGCGACTCCATCGATAGAGACTGCGACGGAGGTATCAGCCACCCCATGGCCCCCAACGCGCAGGACTAGTTCCATTACAGATTCCCCATTTGTAGTTAGACCTTTTCAGTCGATCCAACGAGAGAGTCTCTGAGGGCTTGAACTCCGCGAAATGTCGCGGAACGAACCGCTTCTTGCGAAATCTCTAGAACAGTCGCAACCTCTGCCACTGAGAGCTCCGATAGAAAGCGAAGGGTAATAACAGTCTGTTGACGCTCGGGTAAATCCTTGAGTTTGGTCAATGCCATCTCGTATTCCTCAAAATTTTCAACAATTAATGCGACATCTTGCCCTATACCCTCGAGAACCGCCACAGGAGCCAGCCGAGCATTCAAGCGCCAAGTCTCGATAATTGAGTGATAAGCAATCTGCATCAACCAAGCCCTCGGAGCAAAGCCCCTGTCCTCGAAACGATCCCACGCCGCAAGAGCCTTGCAGAAGACATCGGCGGTGAGATCCTCGGCTTGATCACGCCCGACTCGAGATGCACAGAAAGCGAAAATGCGTTCTACGTTTTGATTATAGATTTCCTCAAAACTCGGTTTTAAATACATTCCTGCCCTAGGAGGAGATATACCCAACGATATTGACCAAGGCCTGTTACTTCCCAAGCAATCTCTTGGCACTGGGTGTTATTACAGCGATGAAGGTAGCAAAATACGTCGCGCGTTTACTGAGAGAAATCGCGCGCTGTGAATGAACTATCCACCACAACATGGCTACGAGACTCAAGCCCCTAGGGAACCGATTTCCTTACCTAAGCCGATTAGAAAAGGAAACCGCCTGACTCGGGGTTTGCCATCCGTTGTCGCTCGTTGCAGTTCGAGGTCTTCAACTCTGTCCCCGATCTTCCTGCGAGGAAAATTGCATGCGACAGGAGCTGATGCAGTGTGGCGGTGAGTTAAGAGCCCAGTTTTCCTAGGGGAAGATCACAAAACCAGCCGCATTGCGACCGCTCTTAGTGCCGTCTCCGAGTTGGCCTTTATTGTTGTGACCCCAACAGCGAATGGCCTCAGTTGACGCCAGTGAGCAACTGAAAAGATCAATGCCGAGGGCCAGTTCCACATTGTAATTGCCATCTCCGGAGACATTTACGGGTTGCTGCCGATTAATGCTCGTGCCATCACCAACTTGACCGTAATTGTTTTTCCCCCAGCACTGCACGGCCTTTGTCGATTTTAAAATCGCACACGTGGTGAACGTTGAAGTTGCGATGTTGGAGAACTCGTCATCGGAGTCGACTTCGACGGGAGCTTTCTTAAGAGAGAACGCGGTGGTTCCGGCTAAGGGATTGTTTCCCAATTGACCCCAGACGTTAGAGCCCCAGCAACTCGCTTTACCTGAAGTGTTCAGAATGCAGGCATGGACCGGGCCAACGGCGAGCGAGGCAACATCGACCAAATTGCTCTCATCAGTCAGAGATTTCTGCACAGAAACTGGCAATGACGAGTCCTCTAACTCTCCGTTACCTAGTGCGCCGAACTCGCCGTCTCCCCAGCACTTAACTGACGTATCAGACAACAAGGCGCAAGTGTGGTCGCCGCCAGCCGAGATTGCTGTGACATTTTCTAGGGAGTACGTTTCTGTTGAACTCACTAGTAAAACCTGAGTAGGGAGAGACAGCGTGCCTTGTCCGAGTTGACCCTTATTGTTGTTACCCCAGCACTTAACACGCCCGTCATTGAGAAGAGCACAGGTGTGGTTGTAACCAGCAGCGATCGCCTTGACGTTTTCCAACGGAACCTGCGGGTTGTTATACCATGGAACTGTAACAAAGCTGGGTCCCTGCGAGAAGTTACCGGCGGTGGAGGGGTTCGTTTGCCCATAGGCGTTATGACCCCAGCACTTAACACGCCCGTCATTGAGAAGTGCACACGTATGATCCAGGCCAGCGGCCAGTGATCGAACATCGGAAAGCTGACTTGGAGAGACCTGCACCGGAGTAGGGACAGTCAGCAGAGAGTCGACATCCAGAGAGATGAGATAAGTATTCTCTACGCCCAACTCGCCGCGAGTGTTGCCCCCCCAACACCACACTGTGGAGTCTGAACGAATAGTGCATACATGGTCACCGCCGGCGGCCAGTCGCGAATTCTCGCCTAAGTTAGACGCAATAGTTCCAGATCGAGATCCGCCTACCCCGCCGCTGGTTTTGACTACCGCAACTAAGGCAACTACGACCACAATCACCGCACCAACTATCAGCAGTCGCCGAGACTTGCTCAACGGTGAGTTCACGGCTTGCGAGGAATCACTTGAGAATACTGAGTGTTCTGACATGAGATCAATCCTTAAGTTGAGGTATGAAAAGGTAAATGCCTGACTCGGCCTAGGGAACGAGCGGATCGGCGTAAATGCCGGAGATACCCCCGACCCGATTGCTCGCCATCTCCCGCGGCCTCTGGACCGGATTAGTCGATACCGGCTGATGCGAAGTGCTCCTCACGAGCCGCCCGGGTTGGTCAGGGCGACGCAGGTATCGCTCAGCAAGGCGAGATAAATAAGCGGGCGGGAGTGCGTTTAGTAGGCGCAGCAAACGAACCGTTCGCTCTTTAAGTTCATATGCCCAGTGCTCTGGCTGCTCAGTTCTGCTCATGACGTCTCCTCCTAGAGACACTCAAGCACGGAACTCATTGGACAAAAAGTCCAATTTTGCAGAGCCACGCCCTCCTCCCTTACAAATAGGAGAGGCCAGGAGACAAGAGCCCAAGTCCAACACGCCGCCATTCTCGAATGCACCATATTCTTCGAAAAGCAGCGCAGTGTGGTGCCGCTTATAGATCAGCGGCGTATCCTTTCCCTATGGCCAAGACATGGATTACAACCTGCGGCGACACAATCACTGAGAGGGAAGTCGCGAAGATTCTTGATGACGTGAAACTTCGCAAACTTCTGACGAATCTAGAGCCGCCTACCGATGACGACACTCCCTTCAAGTTCGCCGATCATCCCCCCGTCCCCTTGACTAAATGATGGAAACTGGAGAACGGATATCGGGCCGATTGATGTGCTGGTTGGCATCCCAGACCACGATGGTCTTCCCGTAACTTTTGACCGTCTCCGCGTACACGCAGAGACGATAATTGCTTTCGAGCGCGCGATATCGGTCGCTTCGCTTGAAGACATCATCGCGTCAAAGGAGTTCGCGAATCGGCGCAAGGACTCTGAGGCGCTGCCTGAACTCAGGCGCCTCCGGGACGAGCAGGCATAGCTAACCGGTCGCCGCTCTGCTCCAGAGTCTTCAATTCTCTTCACGCGCTCCACTAGCCTGACGGACCGTGAACAGCAGCGACCGACCAACTAGGCGTACGCCTTACCACCACGACCCAACCGTGGGATGGTTCGAACTCTTCTATGACCTAGTCATTGTCGCCGCCACCCTCGAGCTTGGCGTGCAACTAGCAAAGCACCCAACCTGGCGCACCGCTGGATGGATTGCACTCTGCTTCACCTTGCTTTTTGGCGTCTGGGTCCTGACCACACTCCATTCAAATTTCCGCTCGCACCCCACTAGTACTACCTACCCGATCATCGTTATTCAAATGATGGGGATTCTGATCGCCTGCCTTGCAGCCAATCGCCATGGAGTCGTCGACGATTGGCACGGCTTAGTGGCGGTCGCGGTGGTATTCAGCACCGTCTCGGCGCTTTATGCAATTGGCAACCATGTCCTTGAGGATGTTGAGCGGCACTCGCGACGAATCCTTGAGCGTTCATTTGGGCTTGCAGCAATCATCTGCCTAGGGGCTGCGCTGCTTCCAAAGGACCTCGAGAAGAAATATGGACCGTTCTGTCTCCTGATTGCTACCGCAATCGTTGCGATTTCATCGCTTGGTCCTTACGTTGGGGATCGAGTCAAGCGCCATGTGATCAACGAGGAGCATCTGAGCGAGCGCATGGGGCAATTGATCCTGATTCTCCTAGGCGAGTCATTCTTGAAGGTAGTACTCGCAATCGGAAAAGATGGTGGCCGCCCCGACTACCTCCTACTCACCTGCACCTTCATCATTGTGTTCAGTCTCTGGGCGCTCTATTTTGAGCCAACGATCGCCGGGATAGTCCCCAACACAATCTCTCGGATGCGCGTATGGCTCATTGCTCACATTGGGATCGGTGCGAGCGCATTAGGGCTTGCAGTCGGGCTCTCGGAGATGACAATTCTTGATCAAGAGGTTGCAATCACCAAGGTTGCGACTCTGCTCATTGCATTCCCGCTCATGTTCATGCTCTTCTGTTTGGCCATCACGGAGATAGCCACCCCGTCACCGGTACACGTCACGCGATATGTGCGCGCCGGAGCCGCTCTAGGAGTTATCGGAGTTAGTGCCGTCTCTCTCTACACTCCACTCGATGGCCCGAGTTTCTTCTTGGTACTCATCGCGCTCGTTTCGGTGACCGCAGTTGTAATTGACCGTTTTCTCATTAAGAAATTGGACGACTCGCCGAAGACTCGACAACAAATTTTTGATGCCTGGACTGATCCTTCAAAAGGCGCTCTCTAGTCGAACTACTTGCGCCGTTTCGGTCCCAGCATCGCTAAGCACCACAAGAATTAGGCGCTCATCGCCTCGCGCCGAAGACGCCACGCACGCTCAATTCGCGGCCGGAACGCTGCCAGAATTACCACACATGGGATGCTCAAGTAGACGAGCCAACGGCTGCCAGGGAAGTCAAGGGTGGTCGCAAGTTCTCGACTCTGGGTAAGTAGCAGTAGGCCTGCTACAGCGAGGCCCATGATCCTGGGCGGAAAGAATCGAACCACATAGGCCGCAAGCGGCGCGGCGATAACTCCACCGACGAGCATGGCGAGCACCACCCCGAGATTGAGGCCCTCGCCGCCAAGCGATGCGAAGAGTGATCCAACGGAGACAACCGCAACCGCAACCTCCGCAGTGTTGACCGATCCGATGGCGTAGCGCGGCGGGAGGCCGCGATGGAGCAGGAAAGGAGTAACGACAGGCCCCCATGCTCCGACGAGACCGTTGGTCACCCCACCCGCGGTAGCGACAATCTCTAGGCCGCGCTCATTGAACTGCGGGGCTCGAGTATCGAGCTCAGTGTCCTCTCGGAAATCACGATTGGCCGTAACCGCTCGACTGAACCGGAACAGGATTCGCACTCCAACCAGCATTAACAAAACAGCGAGGAAAGGCCGGATCTGGTCTCCATCAACATTGGCAAGAACCGTTGTTCCGACCAAGGCACCTACCGCACCTGGAATCGCCAACTTGAGGACAATACGTCGATCAATATTGCCGAAGCGCCAGTGCGAGACGCCAGAGGCGAGTCCGGTCGCGATCTTGGCCAAATTTACCGTCGCAGAAGCAGCCGCGGGGCTGATGCCTTGACTCAGCAGAATGCTCGAAGAGGTTGGACCGAAGCCCATCCCAAGGGCTCCGTCAACCATCGAGGCGAAGAAACCGGCAAGGGCAACCATAATTAGTTCGTTCATATACAACAAATTCTATAGGAAAACTATGAATTAGGCAAGAAGTTTGTTCTTGCCCTCCAATCTCGTGACCCCATTCGCTCTATTTGTGATCCGCTCCGGGGAGGCCCAACCGATTCGTAAGCAGGGCGTTGAGCGCTATAGAGCCGCTGATCATCGCGACAATAATGCCGAGAGAGACGAAGGTATTCATGTGGTACCAGTGCGGCCAGCAGAGGGGTGGCGGGGCGTTTTCCATTGAGTAGGGTGAAAAACTTCTGCCCGAAGAGTTTGTCAGATACTGGCATGACCCTGCGCAGCAGCCCGAGACCACGCATTGCTGAGCGCTTAAGTGAGGGGTATCTGCATGACAACGCCAGAGAACAATGCATTGGCGGAAGTCGAGGAAGACTCGTCTATCGCCTCTTCGCTCAGAGGAGCTCTAAAGACCGAACTCCGACGCATTCTCAGGCCTCCGTACAGCGTGCTCACCTGCATCGCTGTGAATGGACTCCTCGTGACTCTTCTGTGGTTCATTGCCCCTACGTGGCTTCATGATCTCTTCTTCTCGTGGGACAGCACCTACTTTTTCCCGATTGTCCTCGCATCTTGGATGATCGCGGATGTACCAGCAACCAATCAGTTGGCCCCTGATCGCTATCGAGTTCTGTCATCACTAGACAACGCAGAAGCCATCGCGCGATTGCTTCGCGCCAAGCATCTTGCAATCGCACTTATCTGCATTCCAATCACAGTCACCGCAGCGATCGTTGTTGGCGTTGTTACCGGAGCCTGGGTGACGATGGTACTTACTGTGGTCTGGGTATCTACCGTGCCTCTAAGTTCGATCGGCATTGCCTGCATCGTTGGCGTGCTCTGGCCGTACCACGAGCTTCCATTAAAGACACGGTGGCAGTTGCGCTCAAAATGGCGCACGATCTTCTTGCGCTGGGGATTCCTGATACTTCTCCCATACGGATTGGTCCCTGCACTCGGACTCGTCGGGATGGCCCCTTC
>CAFAAH010000015.1_pt1 | contig 10486 bp, 6 predicted proteins | sample 7267521 | NCBI WGS metagenome assembly CAFAAH01 (sample SAMEA6813982, study PRJEB35770) | freshwater metagenome | biome: Freshwater; feature: Freshwater reservoir; material: water | place: Czech Republic | collected 2017-08-18 | depth 30m m
ATCGCCGATGGCGGTATGAACCCGATGGCGATTATCGGTGCCATCACAATCATCGTCGGTGCGCTCCTCGCATTTGTGCAGGACGACATCAAGAAGGTTCTTGCGTACTCAACTATCAGCCAACTCGGTTACATGGTCATGGGCCTAGGCGTCGGTGCATGGGTCGGCGCAAACTTCCACCTCTTCACCCACGCATTCTTCAAGGCGCTGCTCTTCCTGGGCGCTGGTTCAATTAGTCATTCAGGGTCGCACCACTCTTTCGATATGAAGAAAGACATGGGTGGTCTGCGTAAGTTCATGCCGATCACATTTGCAACCTTCATGATTGGTTCCGCAGCTCTCGCAGGGATCGTTCCACTTGCGGGCTTCTGGTCCAAGGATGAAATTCTTGCGACTGCCGGCCAGAGTGGGTTCCACTTCTTCCAGATCATCGGAATAGCAGGTGCGGTGCTAACTGCCGCTTACATGACACGCTGTATCTACCTCACATTCTTCGGCGAGTACCGCGGTCACCACCACCCGCATGAGTCGCCTAAAGCCATCACGGTTCCTCTAATTATTCTGGCGGTATTCAGTACTGTTGCCGGTCTTGCTAATGCGGCTCCACTTGGAATTGAGAAGTTCATGGAGTACGTCGAGCCTCGCCAAGCCTTCCCAGAGGTAGTGGTGCCGCAGTTCGAGGGGCTACTCGCAGCGGTCTCGGTGATGGCTGTCTTGCTCTCGGTTGGAGTCTGCTCATTCCTGTGGTTCCGCAAGGATCAACTCGGACCTTTCAAAGGTCTTACACAGCGCAACGCTGCGGCACGCGGCGGTTACACATTCCTCGTCAACAAGTACTACCTCGATGTGCTTTACACCGACGTTGTGGTTGGGGGTGTCAAGGGGCCGTTGGCTCGGAGCGCTTACTGGTTCAACCAGAACATTCTCGATGGTGTCGTAAATGGCATCGGACGAGGAGCACCCGCATTGGGGCGCGGTCTCTACAAATATGTCGATCAAGGTACGGTCGACTCTGCATATAACGGGCTTGCTAAGGAGACAGGGGAGGCCGGAGGGCTTCTTCGTCGACTGCAGTCTGGTCAGGTACAGCGTTACGCGCTGCTCATCGTCATTGCGATCGCGATATTCAGTATCGCGCTCATTCTCGCAAAGTAATCAGGAGGATTCTTTAAATGAATTGGTTCGACAGTTGGGCACTGACCCTCGCGGTCTTCCTCCCCGCAGTCGGTCTCGTGCTGGTATTAGCCACGCCGAAGGCTCAGGAGCAGACCGTCAAGGTCATCGCGCTCCTGACAACCATCGTCACGGCTGCCGTAGGCATTGGGATCCTCACGAGGTTCAATTACAACAGGTCTGGGACCCTCCAGTTCGTTGTGAACAAGAGCTGGATTCCGGTGATCGATGCTCGCTACCACCTCGGCATAGACGGCATTGCTCTCCCAATGTTCGCACTGTCGATGCTGATCACGATCCTCTGCATCATCTACTCATGGAACCACTTCCCAGAGCCGCATAACCCGAAGGCGTTCCTAGCCCTTATCCTGATTCTTGAGGTCGGGATGAACGGAACATTCGTTGCACAAGACTTGATCTTGTTCTTCATCTTCTTCGAGGTAGTGCTTCTCCCGATGTTCTTCATGATCGGAGTCTGGGGAGGACCTAACCGCGAGTACGCCTCGATCAAGTTCTTCTTGTTTACCCTCTTCGGCTCGGCATTGATGCTGCTTTCCTTCTTGGCGCTCTACTTCAAGCTCGATACCTTCCAGATTCCTGAGCTCGCTCGCCTCCACGGCGCTGGGATTGCTCACGGAACTCAAGTCTTGATATTCGCCGGTCTGTTCCTTGGTTTTGCGATCAAGGTTCCGATGTTCCCGTTCCACACTTGGCTGCCTGATGCGCATACCGAGGCGCCAACGGTTGGCTCAGTGATCTTGGCTGCGGTGCTTCTAAAGCTTGGAACATTTGGTTTCATTCGAATCGCTCTCCCGATTCTCCCAAGTGGCGCGCAGACATGGGCCCCTTGGATTGGTCTCCTCGCGGTTATCGGAATTATTTACGGTGCTCTCGCATGCCTCGCGCAGACGGATATGAAGCGCGTGATCGCCTTCTCGTCCGTCTCTCATATGGGTTTTGTGATGCTCGGTATCGCAACGCTGACGACATTTGGAATCAACGCAGCGATCTTCGGAATGGTTGCCCACGGATTAATCACTGGGTTGCTCTTCTTTGTAGCCGGATCCGTTCAGCACAACTACCACACACGAGAAATGTCGAGGCTTGGTGGATTGCTTCAGCAGGCACCTCGCATGGGCTGGATACTTGGCTTTGCCGTAATGGCTTCGCTTGGGCTCCCTGGCCTCGCAGGCTTCTGGGGAGAGTTCCCAGCGATCCTCTCGGCCTATAGCCCAGCCGCTGGTCTCTCTGAGGGGCTATTCCGCGGCTTCATGGTGGTTGCCGCTATTGGAACCGTGCTCTCCGCGGGGTATCTCCTCTGGATGTACCAGCGTGTTGCATTTGGGGTTCCCAAGGATGAATTCGCTGAGGCGCACATTCACGATGTCGGGCCTGCTGAGTGGATGGCATGGACCCCGCTCATTCTTCTCACGCTTGCTCTGGGTATCTACCCACAGATCATCTTCGGCGTCACCGACCGCGCAGTAACGCGCATCTTCGGGGGCTGACCGAGTGAAGGTGCATTGGGATCTACACGCGCTAGCTCCGCTCGTTGCTTTAACAGCGACGATCGTTGTCGTGTTGATCGCGGACTTTTTCTTTGAGTACCGCGCGCGCTTCAAGACATATCAACTAGCCGCTTTCGGAACCCTTGCTGCGCTCATCCCAATTATCACTCTTGCAAGGGATGGTGGCACCCGGTCTCTCTTCGGAGGGGCATTTGTGGTCGATACCTACACTCTTGCTTTTCAGGGCTTCTTCCTCATAGTTGCCTATGTGACACTGCTCATCTCCGTCGACCACATCGGGGAGGGCGACTATTACCAAGGCGAGTTCTACGTATTAGTACTCACCTCAACGCTCGGCATGATGATCATGGCTGGGGCGCGCGACCTCATCACGATATTTGTTGCACTTGAGATGATCTCTATCCCAACCTTCGTGCTCGCCGGGTGGAGAAAGCACGACACCCGTTCTAACGAAGCAGCGGTTAAGTACTTCATCATCGGCGTGCTCTCCTCTGCAGTGATGCTCTATGGAATGTCGATGGTCTATGGCCTCAGTGGATCAACCTCTCTCTCTGGCATTGCGGATTACGCCGGCTCCGCTGGCACCCCAGCCCTCTTCAGCGTTGCGATCTTCCTGACGCTTGTAGGTTTTGCATTCAAAATCAGTGCGGTGCCGTTTCACTTCTGGGCACCGGACACCTACGACGGTGCACCGATTCCAGTTACTGCATTCCTCTCGGTTGCATCTAAGGCAGGAGGGTTTGTTGCTCTTCTAAACGTCGTCTTCTTTGGCTTCTATGCAAGCCATACCTCTTGGCAGCCCATCATTTGGGTACTTGCAGCGCTCTCGATGACAGTTGGAAACCTGGTAGCGATTCGCCAGACGAGCATTGTCCGCATGCTCGCGTACTCATCCATCGCTCAAGGTGGGTTCATCCTCGTGCCCTTCGCCGTTGCCGGGCTTGGAAGCTCTAAGCATGCTTCGTTTGAGGCGGTAATCGTCTACATCTTGATCTACGGCGCGATGAACCTCGGAATGTTTGCCTGCGTGATTGCAGCAATGAGGCGCACGCAATCCGATGAGATTTCATCCTTCGGGGGAATGTCTAAATACTCGCCGATCTTGGCGGTAATGACCTCGGCATTCTTATTCTCGCTCGCCGGTATACCGCCTCTTGCGGGCTGGTTCGCAAAGTTTGTGATGTTCCGCTCCGTGCTCGATGCCGGGACTACCCCAGCGGTAATTCTTGGAGTCATCGCAGCGCTTAACTCGGTGATCGCGTTCTTCTATTACGCCGGTGTGGCCCGTGCGATCTGGTTTAGGGAGACCCCCGATGGGATTGATCTGCGTCCACTCAAGACCCCCTTTGCGCTCAATGCCGCAATCGCTATCACGGGGTCGTTTGTTCTCGTAGTGGGTATCTACCCGCAGGTCATCGCGCGCCTCGGTGAACTCGCGGGCGCTGCGCTCTGATCGAGCCTGGATTAGGTTCGGAGCGTTTGGGGCGTTCGGAGCGTTCAGTCGTGGAGTTGCTCCGCGAGATTCTTCTAGAGGCTGAGAGCATCTCCTTCTCGCGTTTTATGGAGGTTGCTCTCTACGACGAGGCTGGCGGATTCTTCGCTCGAGGCAGAGGGCCCAGTGGGCGTTCAGACTTTGTAACCAGCCCTGAGACGGGGTCATTATTTGGACTCATGGTCGGTAAAGCGATTGAGAGTCTGTGGTTAGCCCAAGGCAGCCCAGAGGATTTCGCGGTTATTGAGGCCGGTGCGGGATCGGGGCGACTCTGTCGTGAGGTGCTGCGCAGTGAACGAGGATTCAGCTCTGCGATCAATTACATAACGGTTGAACGGAGCGAGGCGCTTCGCCAGGTGCAGGCAGAGACTCTAGGGAGGTACTCAAACGTATCGATACTCGCCGACCTACCTGATTTGTCTACGAGTGGGGTGATTATCGCGAACGAGTTACTCGACAACCTCGTCTTTGATATTGCAGAGTTCACGAGCGATGGATGGGCTGAGGTGCGGGTTGCGCTGAATGCCGATAGCGCTATTGGAGATTCGTCTCCTGAGTTTCTCGAGGTGCTCGCACCTCTTGACGACTTCCGCTCGTCCTTGATCCCTGATTTTGCTCCCCAAATCGGAGCACGTCTCCCGATTCAGGTCGGCGCATTTGAGTGGATTGCCCGAGCAGCAACCTCTATCAAAGATGGTGCGATGATCCTGATTGACTACGCGGGGAACGCAGAGGATCTGGCGCGCCGAGGGGGCTGGCTGCGGACATACCGAGACCACTCACGGGGAGACGATCCGCTGCTCTACCCCGGCGAGGCCGACATCACCTCGGATGTAGTGCTGGATCCAATTAGGGATGCTTTGATCGATTCAGGATTCAGGATTGAGAGCGAGACGACCCAGGCCGAGTGGCTTAGTGGGCTCGGTATTGAGGATGAGGTAGCTACCGGCGAGGCCGCGTGGTTAGCGGGTGCCGCACGTGGAGACCTCGAGGCATTAATCGGGAGAAGTAGGGCAACGGAGGCGGCAATCCTTACCGACCCGCTTGGCCTTGGAGGATTTACGGTCATCGTCGCCCGGCGTGGGTAGCCAACTAGCTCGCTCAACCAAGAGAGATTGAGAGTGCTAAAAATTAGGAGAGGCCACTTATGGGAGCAATCTCCGTAGGGGTAGCCTCTCGGAGCAAGCGGTTTTAAAGCCTCTCAGAACGGAGCGAAAGAATGTCTGACGCAATCGAGACCCATCAAACCGAGATTCGCCACTTCGCCCCTAGCCCCGAGTTCGCTGCGAGCGCAATCGTTGCAGACTCCTCGCTCCACGATGCTGGCGATGCAGACTTTGAGTCGTTCTGGGCTGGTCAGGCTCGAGATCTACTCCACTGGGATACAGAGTGGAGCAGAGTCCTCGACTGGGATCCACCGAATGCGAAGTGGTTCGTTGATGGCAAACTCAACGTCACCCATAACTGCCTCGACCGCCATATTGAGTCTGGCCACGGATCGCAGGTTGCATTTTTCTGGGAGGGCGAGCCCGGCGACGAGCGAGCAATTACATATTCTCAGTTGCTTGAAGATGTATCACGCTGCGCCAACGCACTGAAAGAGTTAGGTGTTGAGCGGGGCGACCGTGTAGCTATCTATATGGGGATGGTGCCTGAACTCACTGTCGCGATGCTGGCATGCGCGCGCATTGGTGCCGCACACTCAGTTGTCTTCGGAGGGTTCTCCTCTGACTCACTTCGCGGTCGTATTAATGATGCTGAGGCAAAGATCGTCATCACCTGCGACGGCGCCTGGCGTCGCGGAGCGGTAGTGGCGCTAAAAGATATTGTCGATGAGGCGCTCTTAGATACGCCGAGTATCGAGAAGTGCATTGTTCTTAAGCGCACTGACCACGGTAATGAGATGACCGAAGGTCGCGATATCTGGTGGCATGACCTCGTTGATCGTCAGAGCGCCGAGTGCCCGCCTGAGCCTATGGATGCAGAGCAATTGCTCTTTATCCTCTACACGAGTGGTACGACTGCAAAGCCCAAGGGCATCATGCACACCACGGGCGGTTACCTAACAGGTGTCGCATCTACCTTTCGCAGCATCTTCGATATCCATCCAGACGAAGACGTGTATTGGTGCACTGCTGACTGCGGGTGGGTAACGGGTCATTCGTACATTGTCTACGGCCCGCTAGCGAACCGTGCAACGAGTGTTTTATACGAAGGCACACCTGATCACCCAGATAAGGATCGCTTCTGGGCAATTGTCGAGAAGTACGCAGTGACGATTCTCTACACGGCACCAACTGCAATCCGTACCTTTATGAAGTGGGGTGTCGAGTACCCAGGATCTCATGACCTCACATCTCTGCGCCTTCTCGGCAGCGTTGGCGAGCCGATTAACCCCGAGGCATGGATTTGGTATCACGATGTGATCGGTGGAGGTAAGACTCCGATTGTCGATACTTGGTGGCAGACGGAGACCGGAGCTGTGATGATTAGCCCGTTGCCCGGTCTCACCACACTCAAGCCGGGTAGTGCCACATTTGGGATGCCCGGTATCGGGGTAGATGTTGTTGGTGACGATGGGCGCCATGTTGGGATTCCGGGCGGAGGGTACCTAGTACTCACAAAGCCTTGGCCCTCGATGCTTAGAGGCGTATGGGGAGACCCAGAGCGCTTTCAAGAGACGTACTGGTCAAGATTCCCCGGGCTTTATTTTGCCGGCGATGGCGCACGTTATGACGATGATGGCTACATATGGCTTCTAGGCAGGGTTGATGATGTGATGCTCGTGAGTGGTCACAACATCTCAACTGCTGAGGTAGAGAGCGCTCTTGTTGACCATCATGCAGTGGCTGAGGCCGCCGTGGTTGGGGTACATGATCCAACTACTGGCCAGGCCATCAGCGCATTTGTTGTTCTCAAGAATGACCACGAACCAAGCAAGGCGCTCGAGAAGGAGCTGCGCATCCATGTCGGCAACCTGATCGGGGCAATTGCAAGGCCCAGGTCGATCCTCTTTACAGATGACCTGCCCAAGACCCGCTCGGGCAAGATCATGCGAAGGCTGCTGCGCAATGTGGCCGATGATGAGACTCTTGGAGATACCACTACGCTTGCCGACCCAGGCGTCGTAGCGCGCATCAAGGATCGTTATCTCTCGGTTGACTCCGAGGATGATGAAGTCGACGACTTAGAGGAAAACCAAAAATAATGGCGCGTTTATCGATTCAGCCAGAGAACTGGCAGTGGCGTGATGGCTTGGTTGAGCCAGGGGGTGCAGTACTTGTCGATATAGACGGTGTGCTCTCCGACGCGGTTAGTCGCCAACATTATTTGGAGGCTCCGCGTCGCGACTGGAATGCTTTCTTTGAGGCCTGCGGAGATGACCCTGTCATTGAAGAGGTAAAGGTCTTGCTAGATCATCTTGACCCGACCTTAAGTGTCGTGCTCCTCACGGCGCGCCCGCAGCGCGTCGCCCATCTCACCGTAGGATGGCTGCATCGATATGGCATTCGCTGGGACCTCCTTATTACCCGCGCATGGGGTGACTATGAGTTGGCTCGCGAGTACAAGCAAGGATCCCTCTGGGATCTACGAGCCTTTGGTTTTGATATTCGCTTCGGCATTGAGGACGATCGCCGAAATGTCGAGATGCTCCGTAAGGAAGGCGTTCCCTGCGTTTATTTCCACTCTGGCTACTACGACTGATAGGTGACTTCCTTGAGTAATCCGCTTGCTGCCCGCTCGCGCCACATCGCGACAATTTTCCTCATCAGTCTGGCAGGACTTCTCCTTGAGGTTGCCTTTACGCGCATTGTCTCCTTCAAACTCTGGTACTACTACACATATCTCGTCCTCGGGCTAGCGCTTCTTGGTATTGGCTCAGGTGGGATTTTTGTGGTGGTTTGGCCTCGCCTTCGCAAGGCTGCAACCGACACAGTGGTGACAGTTTGTGCGTTGGCAGGCGCTGTGCTCATAGGAGCGAGCGAGTTTGTAATCTCTTGGTTCCCAATCAACACAATCAAGATTTGGGACTACGGCACTGCCGACTCATGGCGAAACCTCGGAGCGTTAATAGCGATCTGCTTCACGCTCTTCGTCGCATTCATCATGATCGGTGTGATCGTTGCCGTCCTTCTTGGGCGTGCAGAGGATCGAGTCAATCGCTTCTACTTCGCTGATTTAATTGGGGCAGCTTTGGGCTGCGCACTCGCGATTCCACTTATTTGGTGGCTAGGTCCGCCGCAGGTCGTGATGCTCGCAGCGCTTGTAATGGCCCTCGCTGCAGTAGTCGCTAATCCGCGCCTTGGGGTCTCGACCGCTATTGCAGGAGTACTCGGTGTCCTGCTCCTGCTCATGGTGGTACAGGTAATAAAGGTGCCAGACGTGCAGGTCGAGGGCGGCAAAGAGCAGCCAGTAAAGGAGGCACTAGGCGGGTGGGGCCCGGTCTTCCGAGTAGATGCAGTGAAAGTTTTTGATAACTATCTGCTGCTGCACGACGGAACTTTTGGTTCAGGGATACACGCATACAAAGGTGACCCCGCCGCTGCGACTGAGTACGACACTGACCCGCGAGTGCTTCCATTTCGCGTTCACGGCGAGCCGCCTGCGCATACGTTGATCATCGGATCGGCTGGTGGTAACGAGATTGTTGCCGCGCTTCACTTCAAGTCCCCCAAGATCGAGGGCGTCGAGCTCAATCCCATAACGGTTGGGTTGCTCAAAGATGAGTTGCGAGAGTTCTCCGGAGATCTGCCGAATCAGCCTGGAGTCAAAATTCACCAAGGTGATGGGCGCTCTTTTATTTTTCGTAGCGAAGATAATTACGACCTTGTTTGGTACGTAGCCCCAGACTCCTACGCAGCTAGCAACGCTGCTTCATCGGGGGCGTTTGTGCTCTCAGAGTCGTATCTCTATACCTCTGAGATGATCGCCGAATCGCTGAAGCACCTAACCAACGACGGAATCATGGTTGTTCAGTTTGGTGAACTTGATTACGTTGGCCGCCCGAGTCGCACCGCTCGCTATGTCATGACTGCTCGCGACGCGCTCTCCAAGATCGGCGTGGCAGATCCTTCGCAGCACATCATCGTCTCGTCGTTTGTCACAAATAAAACCGGTGACCTCTCAACAATTATGGTGAAGCGCACCCCATTTACGCCAGAGGAAGTCGCGCGGTTCAACGCTGCCGTGCCTACAGTTCCGCTCGCTGGCGTTGCTTACGCTCCGGGTGGATATACCGACGGAGGAATCGTTGGGAAACTCGCGGCCGCTCCATCTAGTGAAGCGGCCAACGCCATCGCTGCAAGATACCCACGCGAAATATTTGCAGTCCAGGACGATCGCCCGTTCTTCTGGCACTTCTCAGGGTTCGGCTCGGTGCTCTCGAATATCACTCAGCCATTCTCAACGAATAACCCCGAGGATGTAATCGGCGAGAGAGTGCTGCTACTACTGCTCCTTGTAGCGATCGGTTACGCCACAGTCTTCCTACTTGCTCCATTCATTTTTGTGAGGAAGGAGTGGAGGGCGCTTCCAGCTAAGGGTCGCTCCGCGCTCTACTTCGCAGCGCTTGGCCTCGGGTTCATGCTCTATGAGATATCCATGATCCAAAGACTCGTGAGATTCCTTGGCTACCCCACTTATTCGCTGACAGTTACCCTCGCATCGATCTTGGTCTTCACAGGTTTAGGGGCACTGCTGAGTAAGAGGTTCGCTGCCTCTCCTCGCCGTGCCGTGATTACTAGCGGCGCCGCATTGGCGGTGCTTGGGGTCTTCTACCTATTTGCCCTCGACCCAATTACCGATGCGCTCCTACCCGCAGCCTTCGGGATTCGGGTCTGCGTAACCGTTGTTCTCCTCGCCCCACTTGGGCTCTGCCTAGGGATGTTCATGCCGCTCGGCCTCGGGGTTGTCTCAGGGCTCGGCCCGCACCCAGATGAATATGTCGCATGGGGATGGGCCGTAAACGGCTTCTTCTCAGTAATTGGCTCTGTAACGACAACAATTCTTGCCATGGCCTACGGGTTTCAAGTGGTCCAGATCACAGCCCTATGCATGTACGGGGTAGCGGTGCTGGCCTTCATGGCCCTAGATCGCAAGCGCGAGACCCTCACTGCTGCTCAGTAGGGCACTCAGCGATTCTGGGCTTGGACTCCGCCCGGCCTCAGTCGCGGAAATTATTGAACTGCAGAGGCACGCCGAAGTCGTGCTCGGTAAGCGCAGCGATCGTCTCCTGGAGGTCGTCGCGCTTCTTTCCGATAATTCGCAACTGGTTGCCCTGCACTTGGTGCTG
>CAFAAH010000016.1_pt1 | contig 10296 bp, 9 predicted proteins | sample 7267521 | NCBI WGS metagenome assembly CAFAAH01 (sample SAMEA6813982, study PRJEB35770) | freshwater metagenome | biome: Freshwater; feature: Freshwater reservoir; material: water | place: Czech Republic | collected 2017-08-18 | depth 30m m
AACGCTCACTTCACGACCCACTCCTGTGCAGATAGGGGCTGGTAATACATGGCAGCAGGTAGCGGTGACTGGTTACGCAGAGTTGACGAGTGACGCGCACTCATGCGCTATTCGCACTGATGAGTCGCTTTGGTGCTGGGGCGGCAACGCTTGGGGTCAACTTGGTGATGGCACCACCATCCAACGTAACTCCCCAACAGAAGTATCGAGCGCAACTGCGTGGGGATACATCACGGTCTCAGACACTTACTCGATGGGTCTCCGCGGTTAGAGAGACGGATAAAAAACAGCCCTAAAGAAACAGCCCTAAATAAACGGCCCGTAAGTGGATTCTTAAATGCTTGGTCGTGAGACCCCGATGCCACCGATGGTGTCACGGCCAAAGCGTTTTATGTCTCGCTTGATATCAAGCGGGGCAGTTTTTGGAGAGTCTGCAGCGGTGATCAGCGCAGCAGGCACAACCCATGTCACCTCGAACTCGAGACCATCGGGGTCGTGTGCGTAGAGCGAACGTGTTGCGCCGTGATCTGATGCTCCCACTAAAGCGCCTGCTGCGTGGAGCCTCTGCCCATATGCCTCGAGGTCGTCGAGGGTATCTACCTCCCAAGCAAGATGGTAAAGCCCGACCGAGAGTCTTCCTGCTGCCGAGTCTTTAGCATTGGGCCCAATTGAGAACAACGCTAGATCATGGTCATTGGTCGATCCCTTGGCGCGAAGAAAGGCTCCGCCTTTGAAATCGGCGTAGTCATCGACACGCGTAAAATCAAGAACACCAATAAAGAATTGAGCAGTGAGCTCTGCATCTCGAACGTAGAGCACTGCATGGTTCAGTCCGATGATCGGCAAGTGACCCTCCAGGGCGATAGAGCAGAGCACAATAAAGTGCACTGCACCGCTTGTTAAATGGTTCTAATCTTGATGATGCAAGAAAAATACATAAAAAATACAGAGGCCGAGTGGCCGGCAGTGAGCCCTAGTAACAACATTACTCGTGAGTTTTCATGCGACGTGGAGCAGCTAAAGCCTATGAAGACTATGCCCGGTGTTGATGATCGCTCAGAGAGGCGAGCGCTTGGCCGGAGGCTTCGCAAGGTCGCGAGTCGATCTAGCCATGGTTCATGGGGACCCTCCGAAGACCGGCGTGACCCGATAGAGATTCTTCGCGAGCAAGATGAGCTGAGAGTCTCCGATCTAGTACCGATTCGCTATGGCCGAATGGCTGCTTCTCCCTTCGCTTTTTTTCGTGGCGCCGCTGCAGTAATGGCGCAGGATTTATCTGAGACCCCAGTAACCGGGATCACAGTGCAGATCTGTGGGGATGCTCACCTTCTTAACTTTGGTATGTATGCAACCCCTGAGCGAAGGCTTGTCTTTGACCTCAATGATTTTGACGAAACCATGCCGGGCCCTTGGGAGTGGGATGTCAAGCGACTCGCCGCATCTTTCGAGATAGCGGGTCGTTCGAATGGTTACGCGCCAGGTGTCGTGAGCACCGGCGTATTAGAGGTAGCGCGCTCCTATGGCGAAGGTGTACGCGCCTTGACCAGACTCTCAACCCTCGACGAGTGGTATTTCCGTGTAGATATTGACACGGTCCTTGCAGAGATTGATTCGGTTAGGCGCGGGGACCGCGGAGCAGGATCTTCATTTGAGTTGGCGCTTCTTGGTCTTGATGCAACGCGAGACCGACGCAGTATTGAACGCGCTCGTCGTCAGATTGAGAAAGCAAGGGGCCGCACCAACGAACGAGCGGTGAACAGGCTCACGGAGATTGGAGACGATGGAGCTCTCCGAATTATCGACAACCCTCCTCTCGTTGTGCCGCTCGCATTGGATGATCAGGAGCGCGCGCGGTTTGATAAAGCATTTGCGGAGTACCGCGAAACACTCGTGCGTGACCGACGCCACCTCCTTGACCGGTTTAAATTTGTTGCTCTAGGCCGCAAAGTGGTTGGAGTGGGGAGTGTTGGAACCCGCGCGTTATTCGCGGTCTTCGTTGATGACGGAGGGTCTCCTCTCCTGCTGCAATTCAAGCAAGCCAGCATGTCGGTGCTTGAGCCGTACCTAGGGCCGAGCGAGTTTGAGACACACGGTGAGCGAGTAGTTGAGGGTCAGCGTTTAATGCAGTCGGCGAGCGACCTGTTCTTGGGGTGGACGAGGGACGAAGAAGTCGAGATTGACTACTACTTCAGGCAACTGCGAGACATGAAGGGATCTTTCGATCTGGCGTTTATGAACCCTCCAGGATTCGTCCACTATGCGCGTCTCTGCGGAGTAACGCTGGCCCGTGCGCACGTTCGTAGCGGTGATGGCGACGCCATTGCGGGATATCTCGGAGAGAGCGGCGTATTCGATCGTTCGATTGCTTCATTCGCATCTGCCTACGCAGATCAAGTCGTTCTCGACCACGCCTCACTTATCAAGGAGATCGATAATGGGCATATCGAGGTGCGCTTCGCGTAGGTATCGAAATCTTCGCCAGAGAGTGGCGACGAACAAATGTTCGAAACTAGGCACTCGCTAATACAAACAGGCTCGACTCTGCTTAGTATCTCCTCTGCCCGCTACCGTAATGGCGAGGGTCGCTAGCTCAACTGGCAGAGCATCGGGCTTTTAACCCGCAGGTTCAGGGTTCAAGTCCCTGGCGACCCACTGAAGTTGCACCTTTCATCGCGAGACTCCCCAGAGCGGGCTACCGTCAATAGTCATGCTGAGTCTCAGCGACCTGACGCCGGGGGGCAAATGAAACACAAGCCGACAACCTTGAAGGACCGACTCGGCGCTCTCTGGGGGCTCCTTACCATCAGCGATGATGACTACACCGCGTACATGCGTTCCTACGGGGAGCTCTTCATCGACTCGCCCGAGAACACAAAAGCTGATTACGAAAGCGAAGTCCCGCTACGCGGCTATCCCCAGGGGAGCAGCAACGAACTCACCGAGCTCTACAAAGTTATTCACTTGCTCTGCACGCTTGGGTCGGTCGAGAAAATGTATATGCCCCCGACTATTGACCCAGATCAGTCGGTACTCCAGAACCAAATCCTGTTTGAGCGGATAGTCGCGAGTGATCTGCAGTTAAAACCTGGAGAGAAGTTTCTTGATCTGGGTTGTGGGTGTGGAGCAATCGCCGAGCACATGGCGGAGCTAACCGGCGCGACGGCGAACGGAGTCAACCTAGATCGGTCACAGATAGAGAAAGCCTGGAGGAACCCGAATCTGCCGAGAGAGAATTTTGCGGTAGGCGACTTCAACAAGGCACTTGAGTTCGATGACGCAACCTTCGATGCCGTGTACGCGATACAGCCAATGACATACGTGAGTAACCACGACTTCACGTTCTCCGAGGTCTTTCGAGTCTTGAAGCCAGGCGGCAGGTTTGTTATCAATGATGTGGCGGCTCTTGATGCGTATGACCGAGATGACGAGCACAAGCGCACCCTCATACAACACACACGCGAACTCACGGTATTCGGTGGATTTTGGTACTACAAGTACTGGGAGGATGCATATCGAGCCGCTGGCTTTGAGCTCATCTCCTCCGTCGGCCGCCCAGCCGTTGAAGTGATCAAAAAAGAGGTCGCCCTCTTCGATAAATACGAGGCCGCATTCAAACTCCTTGCGAAGTTGCACGTCATTCCAAAGAAGACGGACAAGCTCATGCAGCGAATGAATGAGAACAGTCAGTCTTATATCAAGGCTGAGGAAGAGGAACTCCTCACCCTTAACTGGCACTGCGTAGGCGAGAAGCCCGCATAGGTAGTGCAGTGGTGTTAACGAAAACGCTGGACTGAAAAAGCAACGCTCGCGTTGGTCCGCGCTTCTGTAGCGCCTGGGCTTTAGAATAAGGAGCGCGGATGAGTGCTGATTAGTGCTAACTCTGCTGCATATCGAACTGCTGCATATCGAACAAGATTCTCAAGAAGTAAGACCAAGGATGGAGACGAATGCTTGTACTGACTCGTAAAGAACAAGAAGCGATCATGATCGGCGACACGATCATCGTGCGTGTTCTTGAGGTAAATGGAGACCAGGTGCGCATCGGCATCGAGGCCCCGCACCATATTGCTGTGCATCGCGAAGAGGTATTCGAGGCGATCGCCAGTGAGCGTGATGGAGCTGAAGGCGGCAGTTAGCACTCCGTTAACACAACCGAAGCCAACTGGTATTCAATTACTGGGAGCCTAAGAAGCGTGACGGTCAGCCGGTCGGCGATGGTCACTGCCGAACTCCCCCCGTTGTCAGGGGCCGTCGCCGACCGTAGCTGGGAGCCTCTAGAGGCTCAGCGGGATGCAGGGCGCGCTATCTGGCGCGTGAGCTATCCCTCGGTTAGTGCCGAGACAGGATCGATACTCTCGCTACCCAGAGCCGCCGCAACTGTTGGATGCGTGATCATGCCTCCAACAGTGTTTACCCCGGAGCGAAGCATCGGGTCTGCGGAGGCGGCGCCCACTACCCCTCGCGTGGCAAGCGTCACTGCAAATGGAAGGGTTGCATTGGTGAGAGCGTAAGTAGAAGTGAACGGCACGGCAGCGGGCATATTGCCAACCGCGTAATGGATTACACCGTGCTTCTCGTAGACAGGTTTGTCATGCGTTGTCTCACGCGTCGTAGCTATACAGCCGCCCTGATCTACCGCTACATCCACGATGACCGCCCCGGGCTTCATCCCTCGCACCATATCTTCGGTGACGACAACTGGCGCTCTCCCGGCAGGGACGAGAATCGCTCCAATTACTAAGTCTGCATCTGCGACAGCGCGTGCTACCGCCCCTCGATTACTAGCGATCGTAATTATTCGTCCTTGATGGATCTGGTCAACCCAGCGGAGACGATCGGTATTGCGGTCCAGAAGCATTACCTCTGCCTCCATGCCCTGCGCGATCCAGGCTGCATTCCACCCAACATTGCCAGCGCCTAGAACTACAACGCGAGCGGGGCGCACCCCGGGTACTCCGCCTAGGAGTACTCCGCGCCCTCCATGCTCACGCTCTAGAAAATGTGCGCCGACCTGTGTGGCCATCCGACCGGCGACCTCGCTCATCGGGGCTAAGAGTGGGAGTGCACCATCTGCAGCCTGGACAGTCTCGTACGCAACTCCGGTTACCCCATTAGTGCATAGAGCATTAGCGACATCTGGGTATGCGGCGAGGTGCAGATAGGTAAAGAGCACGAGGCCTGGCCGTAGGTAACCAAACTCATGCGCTTGGGGCTCTTTAACTTTGAGGACCATAGATGCTCGTGACCAAGCGTCCTCTGCAGAGCCAATCTGGGCTCCTGCTGCAAGGTACTCACTATCAGAGATTGCAGATCCAACACCAGCGTCGTGCTCGACTACTACCTCGACGCCATGCGAAACAAGCTCCGCAACTCCGTCAGGTGTAATCGCAACACGGTGCTCACCGTTCTTAGTCTCGCGAGGGACGCCGACAACGGGGAGTGCTGGTGCCGCGTTCATTAATTCAACCGATCCGAGGCTTCACTGAGGCAGGTGCGCAGAATCGATTCGATCAAATCAAACTCAGCCTCACCGGCAACTAGCGGCGGGGAGAGTTGGATCACGGGGTCGCCGCGGTCATCAGTGCGACAAACAAGCCCCGCCTCTAACAAGCGATTCGAGAGGAATCCGCGTAACAGATTCTCGCCCTGCTCGCGAGTGAAGTGCTTATCGGACTGCTGGTCAGGTACTAGTTCAAGAGCGAGGAAATAACCCGCTCCTCGAACATCACCAACAATCGGAATGTCCCGAAGAGACTCAATGCGCTCGCGGAATCCAGCCTCATTTCTTCGGACGTTACCGAGTATGTCCTCGTCATCGAAGATCTGGAGATTACGCATGCCGACAGCACATGACACTGGGTGCCCACCAAATGTGATGCCATGGGTAAATGCAGCCTTCGGCTCTAGGAACGGCTCCGCAAGAAAATCGCGAGCAACCACAGCCCCAAGCGGTGAGTATCCACTTGTTAGGCCCTTCGCCATCGTGATCATGTCGGGTAGGTAGTTGTAACGCTGCGCTCCGAAGGTCTCGCCGAGTCGGCCAAAAGCGCAGATCACTTCGTCGGAGACCAAGAGGACTCCGTACTTGTCGCATATCTCCCGAACGCGTTGGAAGTAGCCGGCTGGTGGTGTGAAGCAACCGCCTGCATTCTGAACAGGCTCAAGGAATACGGCTGCGACGCTCTCCGGGCCCTCATCAAGAATGCGCTGCTCAATTGCATCTGTTGCCCACATCATGAACGCGTTCTCGTCGTTCTCTAATGGGTGACGGTAACTATTGGTGTTTGGAACATGACTCGCGGCTTTAGATAGGAGAGGCTCAAACGGGTCTCTTAAAGCGGGCACTCCAGTTATAGCGAGGGCGCCAAGCGTTACACCGTGGTAAGCGGTTTCACGGGCTATTACTTTGTAGCGCCCCGGCTGGCCTATCGAACGGAAATACTGGTGAGCGAGTTTCCATGCAGACTCAACTGCCTCGGAGCCGCCTGTTGTGAAGAAGACTCTGTTCAGGTCACCTGGAGCAAGTTCGGCAATACGTGCGGCCAACTCAATTGCAGGCGGATGCGCATAAGACCATACGGGGAAGAACTCAAGCGTCTCTGCCTGCGCAGCAGCTGCCTCGGCAAGTTCCTTACGGCCGTGACCAACCTGCACTACAAAAAGGCCAGATAATCCATCGAGATACTTCTTCCCGTGGGCGTCCCAAACGTAGCAACCCTCGCCGCGCACCATGATCGGAACCTCTGCCTCGGAGTACGCCGCGAGTCGAGTGAAGTGCATCCATAGGTGTCTGCGTGCTTTAGCGTTTAGATCATCAATGTCGTATTTTTGCTCTGTCATCTTGTTCCCCATGCGTAGGTTTGTTTGTCTATTTTTAGGTATGTAAACGTCTCGGTGCTTCGAATTCCTGGTATGGCTCGAACTTTGTCATTGAGAATTGTGAGCAGGTGCTCGTCGTCCTCGCAGACGAGCTCCATAAGCAGATCGAAGGATCCACTCACGATCACGACATAAGAGACCTCTGGTATCTCTGCTATTGCCGCTGACGCAACCCGTAGGTCTCCCTCGACCTTCAGCCCTATCATCGCCATGCGGTGAAAGCCGAGGGTGAGTGGATCTGTGACTGCAACTACCTGCACAACTCCGCTCTCGGTGAGCCGAGCGAGTCGTTGGCGCACGGCTGCCTCGGAGAGACCAACCGCTAGACCGAGTCGCGTATATGGGATGCGCCCATCAGATTGGAGCTGCTCAATGATTGCTTTGTCGATGTCGTCAACGGCGAAGGGGGTCGCCCCAGGCTCAAGGCGAAGTCGGTTGGGTATCACGGCGGCCTCCTTTTCACTCCTGATTCTGCCCCTCATTAGGGGATAAAGCAAGGGAATCCGCTGTAAACATTGGAATTACCCACGGAATCCGTTGCTGGTGCTCCTAATTACAGGTCTTCTATAAACAGGTGCTTCTAAGCCTCGAGGTGGGTAGCGAGGTGGCTCTGAATCTGGGAGGCAACGTCTTTGGGGTCGATTGAGATCTCAAAGCCGAGGCCCTCAAGCCACGCCCTATTACGGCGATGTAGTTCATCTGATTCATCAAACCTGTTCAAGACAACAATGACTCTAAATCCATGGAAGGCCAAGGCAGCTAGGCGCACTGCATTGATCGTTCCGAGCCCGGCATCTGCGACGAGAATCACGAGATCAGCTGCGTGGGCACGCGCAAGGTCTGCAGTATCTCCATCAGCCGCTATTGGCGAGAGTGGCCCGCCCGCACCCTCAATGAGCATCACTCCACCTGATGGACCGGGTGCAGTCTCTGCGAGAAGATCGGCGATTGTAAAACTGGGTCGACCAAGAACGGCCGCGGCCATCGGGGGCGCCATTGCAACTTCATACCAGCGGTGCGCAGCGCAGACCTGCTCGACTGGTTCGCCGCTAGCTGCAGATAGAAGATGCGCATCGGTGACCACAGCATTGACCGAACCGTTAATCGAAGTGCCAGGATCGAATGACTGGGCAGGCTTGCGTGCGCCGACCTCGATACTCGCCGCTCTTAGATGTTCTATTACGCGCGTTGCTACCCATGTCTTGCCAATATCTGTAGCGGTGCCACTGACAACAACTTTGATCATGTGAGGCCTAGTTCTATTAGGGCCTCTCGGAGAGACTCAACATTCTCGGTTGTGTGGGCAGCGGAGAGAGCAACGCGCAGGCGCGAGGTGCCAGGAGCAACAGTCGGTGGGCGTATGGCTGGTACGAGCATCCCGCGCTCGAGAAGCTCAGCTGAGGCCTCGAGTGCCCTTGATTCCGTTCCGCACATAATGGGGATTATGGGGGAGGGATGACCGGGGCGAAGTATCTCGATGTTTCTTCGCAGTGCTCTGCGCAGGTCGTCGCCCTCGGTGGATTGGATGATGCCAATTGATGCAAACGCAGCTGCTGTGTCAGCGGGGCTAGGCGCAGTTGTGAATATGTAGGAGCGCGCGCGGTTTATAAGCAGATCAGTAAAGACGCGTGGGCCAGCAACAAATCCACCCACTACACCGACCGCTTTCGAGAGAGTCCCGACGCGAATGATCTCGTCGTCTCTCTCGGTGCTTATGTGAGGCCCGAGGACAGCATGTGCCTCATCGAGAATTAGTAGTGCAGAGTGCTCGTGACAAATTGCGCGCAGGTCATCTACGTCTGCGATATCTCCATCCATAGAGAAGACCGTGTCCGATACAACAATCGCTCGACGCTCTCCGCGCTCTTCGAGAAATTTACCGAGTGCACTCAAATCTTTATGGGGGAAGATTGAGACCGCGGCAGGGGAGAGTCTGGTGCCATCAATTATCGAGGCGTGATTAAGTTCATCTGAGCAGATGAGGGTGTCTTTGTTGGCGAGTGCACCAAAGACACCTAGGTTCGCTGCGAAACCTGTCGGGAATAGCACGGCACTCTCGGCATCGCGCCACCGCGCTAATGCTCCCTCTAGCTCTGCGTGTATCGGTCTGCTCCCGACAATTAACCGCGCAGACCCAGAGCCTGCACCCCAGTGATCTAGAGCGGAGTGGGCCGCATTGATAACGCCGGGGTGTTGGGTGAGCCCCAGATAATCATTCGAGGCGAAGGAGATTACAGATGCTCCCGAGTCCGTGAGCGTTCCGTGCGGCCCCGAAGCGTCGAAGGTTCGCGGCGCACGCCACCTCCCTGATTCATGAATCGCGGCAGTCTCCGTCTCGGCCCACTCTGACCACTCGCTTGAAGTCACGTGCGTGTTCCTTCAGTAATTGCGGCATCGAGGACATTCACAATGCGCTCAACTTCATCAGCGGTAGTTGTAAGCATGGGCATCAGCACAATCACATCCCCAAGAGGCCGAAGCAGTACTCCTTGAGCGACAGCTGAGGCGCATACCTTGCGCCCCCAGCGCAGACCTTCGCGCGGCGCAGCGAGTTCGACTCCACACATAAGACCCTGTAGCCGTATTGCCTTCACCTCGGGGCGCTCTGCAATCTTTGCATCAAGCAGCGCGCGTAATTGATCCGATCGCTCGTTTACGTTGGCGAGTACATCCCACTCGTAGATGAGTTCAAGGTGCTTGAGAGCAACAGCGGCCGCGAGAGCGTTTCCGCTGTAGGAATGTCCGTGGTAGAAGGTGCGCGGACCTAGGTCGTCACCAAGGAACGCGGAGTAGACGCGCTCATTCGCAACAGTTGCTGCCATAGCGAGGTACCCGCCGGTTATTCCCTTACCGATTACAAGGAGATCCGGACTCAGCCCGCACTGCTCAGAGGCGAAGAGTGTGCCTGTGCGCCCAAAACCAGTTGCCACTTCATCACAGATGAGGAGCACATCGTTGTCGCGGCAGGCAATACCTAATTTTGCGAACTCCTCGGCTGGCAGCATCTCCATCCCAGCGGCACCCTGGACGAGTGGCTCAATAACAACTGCAGCGAGACTCGCGCAATTCTCCACGATCATCTCAATGGCAACGTCAATGGCATTAGGAGTGTCGAAGCCTGGCGCGCGCATTACTGGGAAACGCAGCGGGTCGAAGATGTCTGTTCCAAAACCACCGGCGCCGATACTCAAACTGCCGATCGTGTCGCCGTGGTACGCGCCTCCAAATGCAAGATAGGAGTTGCGCCCGGTCACTCCCTTATTTGTCCAGTATTGAAAAGCGATCTTGAGGGCCTGCTCAATAGCGGCTGCACCATCCGATGCGAAGAGAAAATGCGGAGCCTCGACAGGTACGCGAAGCGCTAATGCCTCAGCAAACTCAATAACTACTCTGTTGCCGTTCCCGAGCAGAGTGCTG
>CAFAAH010000017.1_pt1 | contig 10147 bp, 13 predicted proteins | sample 7267521 | NCBI WGS metagenome assembly CAFAAH01 (sample SAMEA6813982, study PRJEB35770) | freshwater metagenome | biome: Freshwater; feature: Freshwater reservoir; material: water | place: Czech Republic | collected 2017-08-18 | depth 30m m
CTCGGAGGGGCATTCGTTGTGCCTATTGGGTGCCGATCGGATATTCAAATTGCGACAGTCCGTGCTGGACTACTACCGAGCGCTTCCCCTCGTCCACTGTTCTCTCCGCCTCGGAACGTGCATATCGGCGTCGCTGCCCGTCATCGCATGAAGATTCTGAGTCGCTCCCGTGATGACTCCATCGACCTGCTCGCGACATCCCATCGAGTAGTGGGGATTGGGAGAGGAGTACACCCAGATGAGTACTCCCAACTCGATGCGCTTACAACGTTGCTTGGCGCACCTATCGGTGCTACGAGAAAAGTAACCGACGCTGGTTGGCAGCCGCGTGGGCGCCAGATCGGTATCACCGGCAGCTCGGTTACTCCGCGCCTATTTATATCTATCGGAGCCCAAGGAAAACTGAATCACTCCGTGGGCTTCCGCGGGGCAGGGACCGTGCTTGCCATCAACTCTGACCCAGATGCCACAATCTTTAACTACGCAGACATAGGCATCGTTGGAGATTGGCGCGAGGTTGTCCCTTTGCTAGTTGAAGCCCTCAGACCCCATGTGGAGTCAGAGTAAACGCGTCCGCTCCTAGCTCGATTGGTTGAGAGCCACTCTGCAGCCTCGCTATAAGGCCCAGTTCTATGGCCGCGTTTTGCCCGCGTTTATTGTCCGCGTTTTTTGTCCTGAAACCGGGCGCCACCCAATGATGGGGCGGGGTTGCTCAGTCTTTTACTGGAGGCCTATAGAAGACGGCGAGCAGTGCAAGTGCTCCACCGCCACCTAGCCCTGCTGAGATCGCAAGACCTCGCCACCCGAGCATCTTGTCGCCGATATCGAGTGAGTGATCTATGGACCAGTTTCCCGCCCCTAATCCGCCAATAGCAATTCCTACTAACAGAAGGGTGAGCACGTACTCATAGCCCTCTCCTGGTCGAAAGATAAAGAAGCCATTCTTGCGGTGGTTAGTTATGAAGGCGACAAGCATTACTCCGACGACTCCAGCAGCCGCTAGCGGAGTTGCGATCCCGAAGATCAACATCGCACCTGCTGCCAACTCCGTGATACTCGCAGTCCACGCGTGGAGCACACCAGGCTTCATACCAAGGCTCTCAAACCAACCGGCAGTCCCCTTGATCTTTCCACCTCGGAAGATGTGGTTATACCCGTGAGCGATCATCACGACTCCAAGAGCGATACGAATGATCAGGAGCGCAGCGTCCACGCCGCCATTCGCCCCGGTCGATGAAGATTCAACTGTAAACATTTATTCCTCCAGAGATTATTTGGCGTTGAGCGCTGCACTGCACTCCTCAGCCCATTCGATACCTAAGCTTCGATACGTGAACACCAGACCACATAAACACCTGAACTAGGTCAAATACCTAAGCGCTAAGAGTTGTCACGCTACCGGCTCGTGGTGCCAAAACCGGGCTTTTCCTAATGTCCATCCCGAATCCACGCAATACCCATGGCTCGCGCCTACGGTCGGGGTAATGAACGCAGCCAACCCGATTATCGCCGCCATCGTTCCTGCTGATGTGGTTCCCGAGAGCCGTCTCTGCATGCGCTGCGGCGCTGCAGTAGAGATGCGCTTCTACGGCTGCTGCCCCGAATGCACCGATGCTCTCTACCTGAAGTTCCCCGGCGTGGGGCGAGCTGTTGATGCCGAGGCATATGAACCCAAGATGAATGTCACACCTAACGCAGTCGCAGTCAAAGACGACTGATTCTCACTCCCCTGATACGCGCTTCTCGTGACGAAGACTAGGGAGCAGCCCCGCATTCGTGAGCAGGCGCACCGCCCTTGCCTCAGATACGTCGACCACTAGCGCATCTCCTGGGCTCCTACTAACGACGAACGAGACTACGCAGTCACTACATACCGCCGTGTGCTGCATCACGCAGTCGTTGCAGTCAATACTGAATGCTTGATCATCGCTTGATCCTGAAGGGTGTCGATAGCGAGCACGCTCAGCATCGCTCCCTCCATCAATCAAGCGTGGCCCGAGATAGACCTCAGTTACTACCGGCCTAATCTCGGCCGGGCTCTCTGAGGCAGCGCGAATTACTGGTCGCTCGTAGTTGGTCTCATCACTCATGAATCTCTCCGGTCTGGTTAAGGGCCAATCGGCCCATTTCCTCCGCCCGGAGAGCACCCTTACAGGGGGGTGTGACAGTCATGCTCAGGGCCAGAGAAGAAGCCCCAAATCCGGTACCGCTCAGGCAATCTCGGAGAGCAGAGCCTGAACCCGTCGGTCGATTTCGTCACGAATCACGCGTACTTCCTCGGGAGGGCGACCTGCGGGGTCGTCAAGGACCCAGTCGAGGTAGCGCTTCCCTGGAAAGATTGGGCATGCATCTCCACAACCCATTGTGATCACAACATCGGAGGCCTGAACCGCTGCCTCAGTGAGTTTCTTGGGCTCAGCATCGACAAGATCAATTCCCATCTCAGCCATCACGCTTCGGACCGCTGGATTGATCTGATCTGCAGGAGCCGAACCAGCCGAGCGAACCCTCACGCGATCACCAGCGTGGTGGGCCAAGAGAGCGGCGGCCATCTGACTCCTACCAGCATTATGCACACAAACAAATAACACTTCAGGAACATTCATATCAGGCATCCTCTGCACCACTCTCTCGCTTATCCATGAACACAAGAAATACCGCCAACGCCCCTACTGCTCCACCAAGAATCTGTGCGATCACAAAACCAGGTGCAGACTCCGGAGCAATTCCAGCGAATGAATTGGAGAGAGTTCGAGCGATAGTTACTGCAGGGTTTGCAAAAGAAGTTGAGGAGGTAGCGAAGTATGCGGCGGTGATGTACCCGGCAACAGCGAAGGGCGCCATGACATGTCGCCCAGATGTTGCGACACCGAAAACGATCATGAGAAGACCGAATGTTGCAACGATCTCTCCTAGCCAGATGCCTCCGCCAGAGCGAACATGTGTGGAGAGATTTACAGCATCGAGTCCAAACATAAGGTTCGCGATGATTGCGCCGATCACGCCACCAACGATCTGGGCAATAACGTATCCAACCGCTTCTTTTGTAGACTTAAGCCCACCAAATATGCGGTCAGCAATTGTGACAACTGGGTTGAGATGTGCCCCTGACACATGCCCGAAAGCGAGGATGATCGCTACTAGCGCCCCAGCTGTGGCGATTGTGTTCTCGAGCAACTGAAGCCCAACGTCATCCGGACTAAGCCTCTGAGCCATGATCCCAGAACCGATAACTGCGGCAACAAGCATGCCGGTACCAATCCCCTCAGCCGCTAAACGCCGTCTTAACAGCATGCGCGCCTCGTTCGTTTAGAGACACCTGAAACTGGCTCGAGTTCGGCAATCTCGTGACCGGCGCGATCAAGCGCTCCTGGAGCCAATGAGTAATAGGTCCAAGGCCCCTCCCTAGTTCCAACTATGAGCCCTGCGTCTTTTAGAACGCGGACGTGATGGCTAACCAAAGGCTGTGAAGCGCCTAGGTCGTCAACGAGGTGGCAAACACAGAGCATCTCTTGGGTAAGCGCATTTATGATCCTCCACCTCATTGGCTCCGCTATGGCGCGCAGCGTGTCAGGAACTTCGTGTTTAACGAGAGCAAGGCGTACAGGCATCGCATAAATCTATATTGATGTCAGTTGCCATCGCAAACTACTGAAGGCCTTCTTTGAGAAGGAAGTAGTTCTAAGAACGCAGCGCGGATAGGAAGGGGTCGACTGCAACCACTGTTGCGCCCTCGCGTTCGGCCTGCCCGGCTACCACACCGTCTGAGGAGATAAGTAATACCGGCAGGGACGCAGAGATAGATGACACCTCGCGGACGATGGCTGTCCCGACTGGCTCTCCAACAGCGGAGAACACTGCTCGCACACCCGGGCGACCGATCTTCCCAGGGGGCTCTAGATCGTCGCCAGCAAATACCACAGTGATGTCGCAGCGAAAACGAGAGTGCATTGATCGAAGGGATGCAACTAAGTGCCCGCGCTGCTCGCTTACCCGTTCATCAGGCCATGCGCGCGAAGCAGTATCAGTTCCGTCAACTACTACAACGAGTCTTGGGGTGCGCAGAAGGGCATCTACACCCTCTGCAGTATCCGCGCGCAGCCCAACAGGGATGCGCGGAGCTGGCCTCGGAGCGCTCGCTCCACCAGCGTTTTGATTCGAGCCCGTTACCTTCTGTCCCCCACGTTCGCCGACGCGATCTGAAGCGCGATCAGCGGTCGGGGTCTGAGAATGATCGGCTGCGCGAGTTGGACGATTAGGTGCAAGCTCTGGTGCCGTTAGCTCATCTAAGCGCGCACTCAACCTGCGCGCTAACGATGCCGCATCCGCAAGCGCAATGCGCTCAGGAGCAGGTGCTCGACCACGCTTTATACCCTCTACCTCGAACTCTGCCGCTCGTGCGCGGTCAACTGCTACTGCGCGCTCCCCGTCAGACTGAGAAAGGCGACGCTCGAGTGTTGCGATATCCGCAGCTAACTCATTAATCCGGGCATGGGCTTCCTCGAGCTCACGGGCCGGGCCGGCCGCTCGCAGTTGGGCCTCGGCCTTCTCAGCACGGCTGGCGTGCTCTGCTGCATGCAGGCGCCGCTCGAAATCATCGCGCGCAGCACTCGCGCGCTTAGCTGTTTCCTCAGCCTGCTCAGCCAATTCAAGGGCAGCACGAATCTCTTCATCTACGGATTCATCGCGGACGAATTGCGCCTCTACAACCTCGACAGGCGCTCGCCTCGCTACTAGATCAAGTGCGCATGCAGCGCCTAAGCCATAGCCCCATCCAGTTGGTCTCTGTGCATAGAGTGCTGAGACCAAAGTTGGAAGTTCACCTCGAGCGTCAGCCTGGTTTATTCGGTCAAGCGCTCGCTCCACGCTCCAACCAGCAAGGGCGCTCTTCGCTGCGTCACTCTCTAAAAATTCCTGACCTGCAATGCGACGAATACTTGAGTCACCCTCTAGTACCTCGAGCGAGCATCCTGCAATCTCAAGGAGCGGTGCAAGCAGATGCTCTGGAACATGAGGAACAGTCGGCTCTGGTCGAGCATTGATTGGCGGGTCGATCTGCACGAGCTCAGTCGCCCCCAGCAGTTACCGTGGCATCCACATCAGCGTGGGAAGAACCATCAGAAGCGGTCTCAGAAGGTAGTACCTGAATGCGGTCACCCTGAGCGCCGCACCAGCGACACTGAACTGACTCGATCTCCTCCTCGACAACCTCGATCGACTCGATCTCTAGATCGCCACCAACTGTGAAGTGGTGGAACTCGCGAGTTCGGCGCGATATCGCCACGTCAAAGCGGGTGAGGTTCCCGCATCCATCGCATCTGTATCTAGTGGTTGTCATGGCGAGGTCGATACTACCGATACTCGCTGCATTTCTAGGGTTACACGCGGTCAAATAGAGAGCTCACTCGAAGGGTATGTGCCCCTCCACCCATAACGAACACACGTTCGCTAGGCTTCGGAGCGATGAAACCGCCTCCCCCGCTGCAGATCGAGAGCCACTCTACGAGTGATCCACTCGCACGCTTACCGATTGCTCAGCAGCGTTCATTCGACCACCTAGGAACCCCTCTCTCCGAGGTCACCTTTGTCGTCATAGACCTAGAGACCACAGGGACATCTCCAGATAGTTGCGCCATCACCGAGATTGGTGCAGTGCGTTACAGAGGCGGCGAGCGCGTCGCCACATTTCAGACGCTCATCAACCCAGGTTCGCCGATTCCTCCATTCATAACCGTGCTAACTGGAATCACCGAGGCGATGGTCTACCCCGCACCTCCTATCGGTGAGGTAATCCCAGCACTTCTCGAGTTCATCGGCGGAGCAGTCTTGGTCGGCCACAATCTGCGTTTCGATACTTCGTTCATAGATGCAGCACTCGTTGCCGATGGACGAGAACGCCTCCCAAATAGGCGCGTCGATACTCTTGGGCTCGCGCGGCGCTTACTGCGTGATGAAGTGCCTGACATGAAACTCGGAACGCTTGCGCGCCACTTGCGCGTCGAGGAGACGCCTAACCACCGTGCTCTCGCAGATGCTCAAGCAACCGCAGAGGTTCTACATGCACTCCTTGAGCGTGCAGCAACTCTTGGCGTCTTAGGGCTAGACGACCTAATCGAACTCCCAAAGATTCGCGCGCACCCATCGGCCTCGAAGCTCAAGTTAACCGCACAATTGCCGAGGCAGCCTGGTGTATATATCTTTCGTAACCGTAAGAATGAAGTTCTTTACGTAGGGAAAGCCACAAATCTACGCTCGCGTGTTCGGTCTTATTTCGGGGGCGATACTCGATCGAAGGTTCCACAACTATTAAAAGAGCTTGAGCGAATAGACCACATCGTCTGCTCAGATCCCTTAGAGGCAGAGATACACGAGCTCAGACTCATTCGCCGCCACGACCCGCACTACAACCGCGTAGGTAAAGGTTGGAGGCGTTACACATATCTAAAGCTCACAGTCGCGGAACGCTTTCCACGCCTCCTTATAACCGCAGAGGCAACAGCTGACGGATCGGTCTACCTCGGCCCCTTTAGGTCACGCGCTATCGCGACTGAGATTAAGGAAGCAATCGAGTCATCGGTTCCGCTACGGCGATGCACGCAACGCATCTCGCGAAATGCTGTGATCTCAGTCGATACTCCATGCTCGCCCGCGCAGTTGGGGGTTGCTGCATGCCCATGCAGAGCCGAGACATCTGAGGATGATTATCGAGCAATTGTTGAGCGTGCCGTTCTTGCACTGCGCTCCGATCACACTGCTCTACTAGAGCCCATCGAGGCGCGCATGTTCTCATACGCCGAACAAGAGCGCTTCGAGGAGGCAACGCAGCAGAGGGATCGCCTTGCGGCTTTATCTAAAGCACTTCGTCGACTTCGCTCCGTCGAATGGCTAAGGGCCTCAGGGAACCTTCAATTCTCTACTCCTGATGGTCTCCGAGAATTTGAGGGCGGCCATTTAGTAACTAGCAGCACCCCAAGTCTCGCCGATTTTGATCCAAGACTCGAGAGAGCTTCTGTGCAGGTGCTTCCACTAGGTCAGCCTCCAGCACGAGAGGAGATAGACGAACTCCTAGTAGTTGCACGTTGGCTCGATCATGAACTCGTTGCCGGTCGGGTGCGGCTCCTCAACGTAACCGGGCGTGCTGCTACTGCCTGCTCTGGGCCACTCCCCGCGTACGAACCAGCGCAGAGCTCAACTGTTATCTCGGAGGAGAGTTATAAATCTGACCGGAGCCGTAACGGGGTTCAGCGCGGCGGAATACGTCGAGGGCGCTGAGGATCTGCTTCATCGGCTGCTGGAGCCTGAGCAGGTCGATCAGGGATTACAGCTGCGTTCACGCGGGTTCGGTCTTGGGCTTGAGTGGGAGAAGAATTGGAAGCGCTCGCTACATCTTTAGGGAGATTACGCGCACGTGTTGAGGCTGAGCGCTCCGGATTAGCGGAGCTCAAGGTCTTCCCATAGTTAGCCAGCAGTCGCTCCCCTACCTCAAGGATTAGCGAGACAACCCCCGCAGTAACAAGCGCCCATAGGGGAATGAAAATGACCATGCGGAGGTAACGCCCGCCCCCGGAGCCAGTGATCAGGTCGATCAAATCGTTCGTTGAGAGAAGACCAATAAGCACTGCGATCTTCAAAGAGATAAATCCAGAGACCGGCACTGCTATTACCCAAGAAACAATGCGAGCCGCAAGGGGAAGAGCGCCTTCGTATGGCGGTAGATGAAATTTGTTGGGGCGGGCTTCACTCCGCACTTGGCGAGTGGGTTTCTCAGACTCAGGAGCCTTCGCCTGAGCAGCCCCAGAAGATGTTGCAGAAGATGTTGCAGAAGATGTTGCGGAAGATGTTGCAGAAGATGACGAAGGAGGTGTTGCAGGAGAACCCGGCACCCTCAATGTGCGCGAACAACCCCCGCATTTGAACGTACTCCCAGGGGCCGCACCATCAATACGATGGTGCTCTCCGCACGCGGGGCATTGCAATCCGCGAGCCACTATGCGGACTCTCCAGCCGCGACCTCGTTGCTTATTGAGACGAGCCGACTCAGAGCCGTTGCCGCTGCGCCACTATCGATGCTTGCTGCCGCTACAACTAATCCTCCAGGAATATCAGTGACTAGATCTGCTACAACAAGCGCGGCTGCTGCATTCAATACAACGATGTCGCGCACCGCTCCGGACTCTCCTGCAAGCACCCTGCGCGACATATCTGCGTTATGTGCCGGATCGCCGCCAACGAGTTGATCGCGCGTCGATCGCGCTACCCCAAACTCAGTTGGGTCAAGGAGAAAGGTTGTGTGCTCGCCATCGCGGTATTGGTGAACGGTTGCGACGTCAGTAGTTGTGAGTTCGTCGAGTCCGTCGTGCCCAAAGAAAACCATCGCGTGTTTTGCGCCGAGCTCAGCTAACCCACGCACAATTCGGTTAGCCATAGCTGGGTCGGAGACCCCAACGACCTGGCGTTTCACTCGTGCTGGGTTTGCTAGTGGCCCTAGGAAGTTGAATGTTGTCGGGATTCCGAGCTCGCGACGGGGGGCCGCGGCGAATCTGAGGGCTGGGTGATACCGAGGGGCAAAGAAGAAGCCGATGCCTGCCTCTCGCACGCATCGCGATACTCCGTCTGGGCCAAGATCGAGGGTGACACCTAGTTCTTCGAGTAGATCAGCAGATCCACATGCCGATGACGCTGCGCGGTTGCCATGCTTTGCAACCTTCACACCAGCCCCGGCTACTACAAGCGCTGCAAGCGTTGAGACGTTATAAGTATGCGAGCGGTCGCCACCGGTTCCGCACGTATCGACCATGACACCGTCCGCACCCTCGGGATCAAGGTCAACCGGCGTTGTAAATCGGAGCATTGTGCCAACTAGTGCAGCAATCTCCTCAGGGGTCTCCCCCTTTGCTCGCAGAAGCACAGCAAGTGCTGCAATCTGTGCATCGGTTGCGTCTCCAGCGAGGATCGTCTCCATGGCTTGGCTAAGTACCTCGGGGTCGAGGTCTTCTCGATGTAGCAGTGGCCCTAAGGCATCAGCCCAAACAAAACTCATATGAGCCGCGCCGATAGAGCCGTAGATACAACAGGCGATAAATGATCTGCGAAGCCGGCAGTTGGAGCGCAGCCCAATATTTGGGAGCGTGGTGCTATCGGTTCGCAGATGGCTCGCATACCAGCGAGCCTACCGGGCGTTATACGCGCTGAGCGGCACGTCGACGGCGACGCACCATACGGCGACGCTCAATCTCTGTGAGCCCGCCCCAGACACCCTGCTTCTCACGCACTGCTAGGGCGTATTCGAGGCACGGCTCTTGGGCAGCGCATCCTTGGCAGATCGTCTTGGCCTCAACATCTGAGCCCTCAATCTCGGGGTCAGGATGGAATACCTCTGGGTCGACCCCACGGCACTCGGCATCGAGCCACCAGCTCGACTCGGGCTTTGTTGCTATTACGACTCGCCTCACGGAAACGCTCATGATCGTTGTACCCCCAGGTATGTATTTCGCTAATAACTATTTCAACGAGAGATTGTTCGGCCCCAAGTGGGCGCGACCTAAGGGGAAATTTGGGAATCTCAGAATTCTGTCACCAAAACTCTTCGAAGAACAGGCAGCCAAGAGTGCTCGGGGCCGGTACCGTGGGGGCATGCAGTTACTAAAGAAAGAGGCCTTCGGGCGTGGAATCCTTGTAGGTACAGGGATTCTCATACCTCTCGCAGCTCTGGTTCTGATACTCGAACGAGCTGGCGTGGACTCAGACGCAATCGGCGTATGGGCATTTCTCGTCGCAATTATTGCCTTCACCGCTGCTGGATGGGTCTCCGCCAAGGAGTCCAAAGGTGCTCCATATAGCAACGGACTAGTAGCCGGAGCCGGATCTTTTGTCCTTTGGTCTCTCCTATATACATGTATCTGGGTCGTGAGAAAAGCGATTGGAACCTCAACAGGTGAGCACTCAGGAGGCGAGGTCGCCCTCTCTTTTCTGGCCTACGTAGTAGTTGCTGGGGCCTGCGGTGTACTTGGCGGTGCGATAGGTGCGAAGATGCGGGCTCGCGATAGCAAGACGGCCGGGCGGCCGCGTGCGGACTTAGATCCGACCGAGGAACGTCCGGACTCCATAGAGCAAGGTGCTGGGTAACACCCAGTCGGGGGAACCCGCA
>CAFAAH010000022.1_pt1 | contig 9530 bp, 7 predicted proteins | sample 7267521 | NCBI WGS metagenome assembly CAFAAH01 (sample SAMEA6813982, study PRJEB35770) | freshwater metagenome | biome: Freshwater; feature: Freshwater reservoir; material: water | place: Czech Republic | collected 2017-08-18 | depth 30m m
GTCTGTGCGCTCCATTGCCCTGCAATAAAGCCCAAAGTTGACGTGTGCAACAGGGTCGCCTGCTAGCACGAGATCTTGCCCATCTTTGGTCGTGACGATGGGGGAGTAGACGGGAGCGAGGCTTGGGCGCGTCATCTGCGGGTCGTCACTAGCGCCTGCAAGATCCCAGTGAGCAAAGTCATTTACGTGGAGTAGCGACTCAGCCATGTCGACGTCGATGTGCTGGCCTGTCCCCGTTCGTCCACGCTGAATCAGTGCCGCGAGAATCGCGGAGGAGCAGTGGAGACCCGCGTACACGTCTGCGTGGCTCATCGGGTCTTGTGCTCTATGTGATCTCTCTTCGTTCAGTTCGGCTAGACGCTGCTCGTCGATGCTCCGTACCGCTCCAGCGTCCTCTGCGTCCTCACTCTCGGGACTGTCGTGGCTGCCCGCTGCATCTGCTCGCCAACGCCCGCCCGCCTCGAGAAGCCCCATCTCTGCATGCACAACTACTGCAAAAGCGCGTCGATCGGCCCACACCCCAGTCTGTCCATACCCTGTGATTGAGGCGTAGACAATCTTGGGGTTTCGTGCGTGTAGCGCTTCGTACCCAAGCCCGAGGCGCTCCATCACTCCTGGGCGCGAGTTCTCGATAATGACATCGAAATGAGTAGCGAGTTGAAGTAACAACTCGACGGCCTCTCCTCTATGCAGATCGAGAGAGATGTTTCGCTTGCCCGTATTCTGTTGGGCAAAATACGCGGATGTGATGCCAGCTTTAGGTAACGCGAATCGTGTTAGGTCGCCGTCAGGCGGTTCGACCTTTACTACCTCTGCACCAAGGTCGTGTAGCACGCGCCCTGCGATAGGGCCCGAGAGAACCCGCGAAAAGTCAAGAACTCGAACTCCTTCGAGAGGGCGCCCCGCGGTGCTCGCCACCCTCTAAGAGACCCATCCGGTCTCGCCAGAGTCGGTGACTACCGCTTGGCCGGCCTGCTCCCAAGCGAGCATCCCGCCAGAGACGTTTACTGCATCGATCCCGAGGGACCTCAGGTAGTTAGTTGCCTGCGCTGATCTTCCGCCGACCTTGCATATGACCTGGACTCGTGAGCCGGCGGGGACATCTAGTCCACTCTCGGCCAATGTTGAGAGGGCAAGGTGGACGGCGTTAGGGGCGTGCCCCGCCTCCCACTCGTCTAACTCGCGAACATCTAAGAGCATGTCGTCGGGGGTGACTTCTTCAATGTTGATACTTGGGATTGCCTCGTTCATCGCTTCCCCTTCGTAGTCTTGCGCTCCGCAACACGAGGAGCGACTTTCTTGGCGGGTGCCTTCTTGGCTACAACTTTCTTAGCGACAGCCTTCTTGGTCACTACCTTTTTAGCTACAACTTTCTTAACCGGTGCCTTCTTGGTCTCTACCTTCTTAGTTACTCGCGTTCCTGCTGCGGCCTTCTTCGCTACGGATTTAGCGGCCGGCGCTTTTACTGCAACTACGCGCTTAGCGATTTTCTTGGCTACTACTTTCTTCGCGGGGGTCTTATTGGCGGCAGTCTTATTGGCGGCAGTCTTAGTAGTGGCGCTCTTAATAGTGGGTGTCTTAGTAGTGGCGCTCTTAATAGTGGGTGTCTTAGTAGTGGCGCTCTTAATAGTGGGGGTCTTATTGGCGGGCGTCTTACCAGGGGCCGTCTTCTTGGCTAAAGGCTTACCGGTTGCTTTGGTAGCGGCGCGCTTCTTAGCTGGCGCCTTCTTCGCTCCTCGCTGAGACTTCTGAGAGGTCGTCTCGGCTGCAACGGTCTCGTCGCTCGGAGCGGCCGCAGGGACAGCGAACTCAGGGAGAGAGAGCTCTATACCGCGTCGTGGTGCATCAATTGCCTGTACTACGAAGGTTCGCACCTCTCCCTGGGCGAGTACATCGCGAGCGCGTGTCGGGGGAGGGTTCCCGAGCCCAACTAGAGGCGCATAGCAGCGAACATCCCCAACAAGCACGAAGGCTCCATGGGAAGCGAATGTATCGATTGTTCCCTCTACCTCAGCGCCTGGTCGGTAATCAATAACAAACTTCAAGAACGTTCCTGGATCATTGATCGGCTCAGCGGGTTGCTGCCCGCGACGTGGACGACGGCGCTTACTTCTAGTGGCCTGAGGCTCCATGACGTCAGCAGTCGCTTCAGCGATTGCTTGCTTAACTTCGCGGCGGGCTTTTCCATCCGCAGCATCTCCGTCTTTCTTCTTTACCGCTACTGCCTTGCGACTCGTGACTCCGCGTACAGGTCGGCGTATAGAGAAAATCCAGCCAACACCTGGTACCGGTTTGCCGCCGATTAGTCGACCTGTATCAAAGAGCCATTCGTACTCGCCGTGGAACTCTTGGAAGGAGTCATTCGAGAGAACAGTTGCTCCGGTGCGATGCGCGATTTGAAGGAGGAATCCATCGCCGCGCCCAACAGCGCCTGCAGGTGGAGAGACAAAAGTTCCTGCCGACTTGATCCGCTCGAACTCCTTTGCCTCAGATTGATCAATGCGGTGCTCGAACGATGCGTCCACAACGATTGTGAGAATCGCCTCGGGGTGCTCGGCCTTGATCGCCTCTATAGCTTCGTGCAATTGGGCGAGGCTTGGCTCAGTGCGCCCTTCGGTAGCGAGGTTGGATCCGTCTATGACGAAGTGCTCTGGTCGCACTTGAATTCCTAAGGTCGGGTGGGGGCTGGGGACACTTGGAGGCTACGCCGCTCCATGGGCGGTGACCCCGTCCGGGGCCCCAAAATTGCCTAAATCTGCCACTATTAGGGCTCCCTCGGCTGGGGAGGAGAGAGGATTTGAGGGCCTTTAGGGCAGGTAAGGAGCTAGCAGGGCTTGAGCATGCTCGGCTCTGCGCTGAATCATCTCTGGGGGTGAAATGACCTGCGCATCGGGGCCGATTGCTACAAGTAGATGGTCTAGGCGACTCTCTCCATAGACGATTAACTCAACCTCAACGCGACCGTCCCCGAGCGGGGTCTGCTTGTCGATCTCGACTCCGTTTGGCAGTGCATCCAAGGCCTCGTCATCGGTGCGAATAGTTACGCGATTTGCGAGCTCCGAGAGGTCGAAAGAATCTGGGATCTCGACGCTCGGCGCGGTTGCGAAGTAATAGCCACCATCTGAGATCTCAAGGATCCTGTCTATGCGAAATGACTTCTTCTGATCATCTCCGCAGTCGCGCAGCAGCGCGTACCAATAGCCACCAATTGAGTAGGTCTGGTGTATCTCAACCGTGCGCTCTGATACTGAAAAATCATCCTTCATATAACGGATGATCTGGGCTCTACTTCTCCCGCGGCTCCCGATGGACTCCTCGACGTCAGCGAGCAACGCAGGCGCCTTCGCAGTGGCTGGATACTCCTGCCCGACAATTTTCCTAAGGATATTTATCGCACTGATAAGTGGATAATGGAGTCCGTCTTCATCCGGATCGTCGTACATTGTTATGTATTGAGTTGCTGCAATTAATAGGCCCACTGCCACCTCAATTGGAGGTGCTTTGGTTACTAAATCCCTAATTGACCGATTGTTTCCATGCCTAATCAGCGAGCCGTCATCAATCATGAATGTGACAAGGGGAGAGAACAACTCCCCGGTGAGGAGGCGACGCTCAAGGTAGACAAAATCCTCTACCCATTTGGTTAGGGCATTGAGTTTTACATCAAACTCGACTGCAGCGGCTTGAAGCTCGACATCGCCGGCCTCCTCTGCCCTCGCTAGCAAAGTCATAACCACTCTGGCCTGCTTGGAGACTGAGTCGCGCGCCATTACTTGGCTCCACTGATTTGCTTGAGGGAGCTAATAAGCATCTCAACTAACTCGGGCGGATTTTGGAGTCGCACATTGCTACCGAATGAAAGTAAGCGGTTGATAAACGCCACGTAGTGACGAACGGTGACAGAGACGATTGCGTCGCCCCCCTGGTCTGAGGAGATTCGTGCACCAACAACTGTGTTGCAGAAAATTGTTGCTAGATCTCTGCTCATTGCGATCTCTGCCTCGAGCGGTGCGTCCCTGCCCCATTCGTTTGGATCGACATCGAACTCTCCAGCGAGGTCGCGATTATCAGGGACCTCAAATGCCCCCAACTCGCCTACCGCAACAATTGCCGGGGCGCCGGGTACCTCAAGAATTCGATCCAGCCGAAAATGCTTGATCTCGCCATCTTTTTTATCTCGCGCAAGTAGGTACCAAGCGACGCCACCGCGCCCAATTCGGTGTGGCTCGACCCTACGGCGCTCGCCCTTTTTATACCAAAACTCAACAATCTGCCTATCGCGAATCGGGGCATTTAACTCTGAAACAATTAGAGGTAGGCGCACCGCTATTTGCGCAGCACTCTGATCTCTGGCGTGCCCGATCTCAGTCTCGTCAGCATCCTCCGCTATTCCATCTACACGAACAGTCCCCATAGCGCGAAGCAGCGAGGCTCGTTCATCTCGAGTGAATACAGGGGGCTTTATGGTGTAAATGCTATTTGAGTTGTCCCACTCAATCTCAATGCGTAGCTCGTCCTCAATGAGTTGCAGGTCTCTCCGGAGCATCCGTCTGCTCGCCTCTGAATCGCTGTCTGCATACTCAGGGAAACTCTCAGTTATATCGTGGAGAGTCGTTTCGCTGCCGCGTCGTGAAGCGAACCATTCGGCGAGAATCAGTGTGCGCTCAAGAGCTGATCCTCTTTCATCGGGGGCTGGTGGCATCAGGGGATTGTTACAGATGAGCCGACCGATTGCATCAAAAAATTATTAAAATATCTATTCCATCTAATTACTCTGGACATTTAAATCGCGTTTGAGAAAATGTCATGACCGCTATGGCTGAGCCCTCAGTCCTCCGCCGGTCCTCGGCCAGTACTCGGCGCGTCCTCGGCGAGATGCGCTACTTAGCGCACTCATTAGCGAGGCTGCTGAGCACTATCCCTCTGCGACCTTGGCGCAGGATGTGCTCGTCTAGCCCGTCGGTGACATACGCAAATGAAATTCCAGTCTCAGGATCAGCCCAAGAGATCTGCCCGAATGCCCCGTTGTGCCCGAAGGTCCGCGCAGACGTTGTCTTCCCAAATCCACGCATCGAGCCAAGCCCATCGCTACCTGCAGTAACTAGGCCGAGGGTTCGGGATGCTGGAACGCCTGTCCATGCATCCGGGAGCATGCTGCGAACCCTCCCAGTTCCATCGCTAAGTACCTCTGGGTCCCAGATCCCAGCAGAGTTGTGGAGCAGAGCTTGGTAGAAGAGGGCAAGGTCACGAGCTCGCATAACGCCACCACCGCCCGGAAGGCCAACTGCGCGTGCCTCGTATCGACTTAGGTATGCAACGGCACTCGTGGTCACTTCGGTAGCGGGGAGTTCACGAATACCGAGCACCGCCTCTAACTCATCTGCAGTAGCGGGCTCGCCGCAGGGGACCGGCACCATCACAGGAGCATCATCGGTTACTCCAAGGACGCGCGGGAGCCCAAGTGGAGAGGTAACCCGGCGCTCAAGAAAATCGCGGAAGTCTTCTCCACTTAATCTGTCTATAAGTTCGGCCAAGACCCAGTGCGCACTAGATGGGTGGTACTCGGAGATTGTGCCTGGCTCCCACTGCAGGCGCCATTTACCAAAAGCCTCGAGGCGCCCCGCCTTGGTCTCCCACTGCGGTGGCCCTAGCGGGGCAGAGGGGAATCCGCTTTGGTGGAGCATTACTTGCTCGACAGTAACTACCTCTTTGCCGTTAGTCCCAAACTCTGGGATGTAATCAACAACGCGTTTGGTTACATCAAGTTTGCCCTCTTGAATCAGAATCCAGCAGCAGCTAGCGATGAATGGCTTAGTAGATGAGAAGACGCAGTAGCGCGACTCGGGGGTTGCAGCACCGAAGGTCTCCTCAACGACTATCTCACCGTTGATCGCAAGCGCGAGCTGTGCCGAGGGCAGAAGACCATCGTCTATATCGCGGCGCGCTCGTGCAAGTAGTCGCTCGACTGCAGCTGCATCAATGGTGTCTCCGATAGCGGTACCAATGTCGGTAGTCATGTTTCCCCCGTTACAAAAAAACCAATACAACACGTGCACTAGAAAGAAGTGACTACAACAACCTGTGGCCGAGAGCGTAACCGCTCTCGACACCTGTTAGGAGGGGAGGAGAGTTATGAACTCTGCCCGGTGAGGCGACGGTTCTTGAACTGGGCCTTGATGTAGTCGCGGTTGAGGAGCGCTATGAAGTCGATCGAGATCTCCTTGGGGCAGGCAGTCTCGCACTCACCGAAGTTGGTGCAGGATCCAAACCAACGCTCCATCTCGTCGACCATTCCAATCGCACGGGACCAACGCTCTGGCTGGCCCTGTGGGAGGAGGCTTAAGTGGCTGTATTTCGCTGCGGTGAAGAGTTGCGCTGCACCATTAGGGCAGGCTGCGACACATGCACCACAGCCAATGCAGGCCGCCGCGTCCATCGCAGCATCGGCTGCTTCTTTGGGGATCAATATCTCATTGGCATCGCGCGCTGCACCGGTTGGAGCGGAGATGTAACCGCCGGCCTCGATGATGCGATCCAACGGGCTGCGATCTACTGCAAGGTCTTTGATAATTGGGAATGAACGCGCACGCCATGGCTCAACAGTGATGTGCTCACCATCTTTGAACTTGCGCATATGTAGCTGACAAGTAGCGGTGCCGCGCTCAGGTCCGTGCGGCACTCCGTTGATCATCATCGAGCATGAGCCACAGATTCCTTCACGGCAGTCGTGGTCAAAGGCAATCGGCTCGGACTCCTCGTCGATGAGCCTCTCATTGAGAACATCGATCATCTCTAGGAATGACATGTCCGGCACAACTGCAGGCATGTCATATGTCTCGAAGCGGCCCTCTGCTGTGGGTCCGTCTTGACGCCAGATCTTTAGTGTGAGTTTCACAGTCCTCGTGCTCCTATCGGCTACTTGTAGGACCTAGTTGCAAGGTGAACGTTCTCATAGACGAGCGGCTCGCGGTGAAGCGTTGGCTCGTTGCCCTCGCCCTCCCACTCCCAAGCGCCTACATAAGCAAAGTCGTCGTCGTTGCGCAGAGCCTCGCCCTCTTCGGTCTGGTACTCAACGCGGAAGTGGCCGCCGCATGACTCCTCGCGGCGCCTTGCATCGAGAACCAACTCCTCACCAAACTCTAGGAAGTCAGCTACACGCCCAGCCTTCTCGACTGATTGGTTGAACGACTCAGTATCACCGAGCACGCGCACGTCGTTCCAGAACTGCTCACGAAGTACGGGGATCTCAGCGAGGGCTTTATCGAGACTCTCCGCAGAGCGCTCCATGCCGCAGTGCTCCCACATGATCTTCCCAAGCTCGCGGTGGAAATAGTCTGGAGAGTGAGTTCCCTTGATCGCAACCATCTGGTTCGTGCGGTCGCGTACAGCGGCCTCAGCCTGCTTGAAGATGGGGTCATCAGTGGAGATGGCGGCCTCTCCAAGCTGAGGGGCAAGGTAATCAGTGATGGTGGCTGGAAGGACGAAGTAGCCATCAGCAAGGCCCTGCATAAGTGCACTCGCACCTAGTCGGTTGGCCCCGTGATCCGAGAAGTTTGCCTCGCCGAGTACGTAGAGGCCCTCGACGTTGCTCATTAGGTTGTAATCAACCCAGAGTCCGCCCATCGTGTAATGCACGGCCGGGTAGATACGCATCGGCATCTTGAAGGGGTCTTCGCCGGTGATTCGCTCGTACATCTGCAGAAGGTTTCCGTAGCGCTCCTCAATTACCGGAGCACCGAGGCGATTAATGGCCTCATCGAAGTCAAGGTAAACGCCGTTCTTGATCGGTCCAACACCCTTGCCAACATCGACCTGTCGTTTTGCTGCACGTGATGCGATATCTCTCGGGGCGAGGTTCCCGAAGGACGGGTACATGCGCTCAAGGAAGTAATCGCGCTCGGAGTCTGGAATCTGCTCAGGCGAGCGAGCGTCCTCGGTGTTCTGAGGAACCCAGAGACGACCGTCGTTTCGAAGCGACTCACTCATGAGGGTCAACTTGGATTGAAACTCATCTGATGCAGGGATGCAGGTGGGGTGAATCTGCGTGAAGCATGGGTTCGCCATAAGCGCACCGCGCTTGTGTGCGCGCCATGCGGCAGTGACGTTGCTAGCCATTGCATTGGTAGAGAGGTAGAAGACGTTTCCGTATCCACCCGTAGCAAGTACAACCGCGTGCCCAGAGTATGAGTGAATAGCGCCGGTGATTAGGTCACGAGCGACTACGCCAACTGCGCGGCCATCCTTCATCACCATGTCGAGCATCTCGGTGCGGTTATGGAGCTCCACGTTTCCGAGGTGCACCTGGCGAGCAAGTGCTTGGTATGCGCCTAGAAGAAGCTGCTGCCCTGTCTGGCCGCGAGCGTAGAAGGTACGTGAAACCTGCGCTCCACCAAAGGAGCGGTTGTCGAGCAACCCTGCGTACTCGCGTGCGAAAGGAACACCCTGAGAGACGCACTGATCGATGATGTTTACGCTCACCTGTGCCAAGCGATGCACGTTGGCCTCGCGTGCGCGGAAGTCGCCACCCTTGATCGTGTCGTAGAAGAGGCGCTTTACGCTGTCTCCGTCATTGGGGTAGTTCTTGGCTGCGTTGATTCCACCCTGCGCTGCGATTGAGTGAGCGCGTCGCGGTGAGTCGTGGAACGTAAGGAGTTGAACGTGGTAGCCAAGCTCACCGAGAGTTGCTGCCGCAGATGCTCCTGCGAGGCCAGAGCCGACAATAACAACGCGAAACTTGCGTCGGTTTGCAGGGTTAACAAGCTTCACTGAGAACTTGTGGTTATCCCACTTGTCCTCTAGGGCCCCAGCGGGGATCTTTGCATCGAGGTTGATATTGCTCACTTGACGACTCCAGTTACTACTAGGAGAGGAATGCTGATATTGCCTATAGCGATGATTGATGCGACCCCAATTGCAAAGCCCCTGCGCCATGGATTGAATCTCGGGCTATTGATCCCGAGACTCTGGAACATTGACCATGCGCCGTGGTAGAGGTGAATTGCAATCGCGATGTTTGCAACGATGTATGCGATCGCAACAGGGACTCGCTGAAAAGAGTTGACGATGTTGTTGTAGACGTCACCTTTAACGAACGTGTCGCTGGTCTTCCCGAAGGTGAGGTCAAGAAGATGGAAGACAATGAAGAGGGTGAGGATGATGCCGGTCCAGCGCATCGTGCGGGCGGCAAAATCTGCGGCTACATACTCACGCGGCGACTTGTAGCCGTTGGGTCGGGCTGCGCGATTCATTCTGGTGAGCGATGCCGCTGCCCAGATGTGGAGTACCACTGCGCTCAGTAGTCCGAGGCGCATTAGCCAAAGCACGCCCGTCTTAGGGAGTATTGGGTAGCCAATGGTGCGGAGCCACTCGGCGTAGTGATCGAGTGCGCTCGGGCTCAAAAAGATCTTGAGGTTTCCAAGCATGTGAGCGAATACGAAGCCGATCAGCATGATGCCGGTGACGGCCATGATCCACTTCTTGCCTACCGCTGAACGCCAGAACATCACAAAGAAGGGTCCGTCCTTCTTCAC
>CAFAAH010000023.1_pt1 | contig 9385 bp, 8 predicted proteins | sample 7267521 | NCBI WGS metagenome assembly CAFAAH01 (sample SAMEA6813982, study PRJEB35770) | freshwater metagenome | biome: Freshwater; feature: Freshwater reservoir; material: water | place: Czech Republic | collected 2017-08-18 | depth 30m m
GTTCGCAGCGAACAGAGCACCCGGAGACCTTTACGCGCGTCGCCCTCGCTTCGGCAGAAATGCTGATGCAGTAATACCGACCACGGCGATCACTCCGCCGATTATGTACGCCTCACTAAACGAAGATGCTGAGCGCCCTCCGCCTTGAATTGTTGAGAGCACCTGGATACCAGCAACAGTGCCGATCGCCGCCACCATTTGCTGAGCTGCGTTCGCGACTCCTTGGTCGTCATGCGAGACGGTATTAGCGGCGCTCGATACCAGCGATGGTGATGCTGTCCCCATACCGAAACCAGAGAGAAACAACCCTGCGTATACAAGACCAATCATTGAGAATGCTGCAGCAGATGCGAAGACGCCCATCGATATCACTAGAGCGCTTAAGCCAATGACTGCGCTCCTCCTCGCGCCGATGCGCGCTGCGACATACCCCGCCGCTGCAGCACAGAGACTAAATGTGAGGGGGCGCAGAATTGAGGCACCTGCGGTCTGCGATACCGAGTATCCAAAACGGTATTGAAGCAATAAGGGCGTGACAATAAATCCGCCCATGTATGCAAAGTTGGAGGCGAATTGAGCGGAGAGCGATGCCGAGAAACTGCGCTCCTTAAAGAAGTCGAGAGGCAGCAACGGATGCAGAGCAACTCGCTCAACACGAATGAAGAGTATGTAGCCAATAACTGAAGTAATCGCGAGTATCGCAACGATTGGCTGCGACCATCCAGAGCGACCCCCGATGGTTAAAGCAAGCAAGGCACTAACTGTCCCTACTGCGAGCCACGCGGCGCCGGCAATGTCAATCGGTTGACGCTCACGGCGCGGCGCTTCGCGAAGCACGACATACCCAAGTACAAATGCAGCGATAGAGAACGGCGCCTGAGCAATAAAGAGTGAACGCCATCCAAATATCTCTACGAGTGGTCCTCCTGCAATTACACCGATTACCGGCGCGCCAGCACCAACAAGGGACCACCAACCCATGGCTTTTACGCGCTCTTTAGGGGGGAAGGCTCGCATCACCAAGGCCATCGCCGTTGGGCCCATAGCTGCCCCTGGAATTGCACCAAGGATGCGGAACGCAATTAGTGACGGACCGTTCCACGCGAACGCAGTCAGGATCGATCCGACGGTAAAGCCGAGTAGCCCAATTAGGTAGACGCGCCGAAGGCCCCAGACGTCCCCAAGTTTCCCGAAGAGAGGCATCGTTAACGCGACGGCAAGAAGCGGACCTGTTACTACCCATGTAAGAGATGCAGTACTTGTGCCGAGGTCTCCTGCAACTGTGGCAAGAGAGACACCGATGATCGTGATGAGTGCGCCGGAGACAAATACACCAGCAAGAACTGCACCAAGGACCCACCAGCGATAGTGAGGTCCATCGTGGAGCCTCAGTCGCCCCTTGACTTCGTCTAACTCTGTTGGTTCAGACTCTGTTTGGTCAGGCACTCTGAGACTCTCGAACGGTAGGGGACCCACAGCCTACGGTGGAGAGTCTTCACTGACAGGGCTGGAGCACGCCAAACGAGCACGGGCCCCGGATTGCTCCAGGGCCCGTTCTCACAAATTTTCTGTCCCTTGCTCTACCGCTCCAATGGCGACTTCGCAGGCTCTTGAATATTTACTTCTTGACTAACCCAGTCGGTGCAGCTGCCTGAAGTTGAGCAACAGTCCAACGCTCCTGGTCATTCGAGATCTTCTCAGCGAGGCTCCACGGAGCACAGCGCTGAACCGCGTCACCCTGAACCAGGAAGGTCTCTCCTGTAAATGGGCAATCCTCTGTAGCGAGGTACGCAACCATTGGGGAGACATTTGCAGGTGCCCATACATCAAACTTCGCAGCGTCTGTAGGGGCTTTTACAACCTCGGAGAGCCCTGGTGCGCCCTCGGTCATGCGTGTACGCGCAGCCGGTGCAATCGCGTTTGAGCGCACTCCATAGCGATCAAGCTCCATAGCGATGATCTGCGAGAAGGAAGCAATTCCACTCTTCGCAGCGCCGTAGTTTGATTGCCCAGGATTACCGAAGATTCCAGAGGTTGAGGACGTGTTGATAATCGCTGCCTTATTCGTCTTCCCTGCTTTGGTCTGCTCACGCCAGTAGGCAGCGGCAAAACGTGTTGGAGCAAAGTGACCCTTAAGGTGAACGTGAATTACTGCGTCCCACTCTTGCTCGCTCATGTTCACAAGCACGCGGTCTCTAAGAATTCCAGCGTTGTTCACGAGAACGTGGAGGTCGCCAAAGGTATCCACTGCGGTCTGCACGAGGCGCTGCGCACCCTCCCAATCGGCGACGTTGTCTACGTTTGCTACAGCCTCGCCGCCCATCGCAAGAATCTCATCAACAACAACCTGCGCTGCAGCACGATCAGCTCCGGAACCATCTACGTTTCCACCAAGATCGTTTACAACTACCTTTGCGCCCTCAGATGCAAAGAGGAGTGCGTGCTCACGGCCAAGGCCACCGCCAGCACCAGTAATAATTGCAACGCGCCCATCGAGTGCACCCATCTGTATTCTCCCTAACGATTGCCGGAGCCACCTCTGTTGGAGGCCCTCATTGAACCTATGGAGATTAGGCCTTAGACCAGAGCGAGCGCACAACGCGGAGGCAACACGCGAAGAACTACCTAGAAGAAGAGCGTTACCGTGGCGCCACGCTTGACGACTGCCCCATTTGGGGGGTCTTGTGCGCGCACCTTCGCCCCTGGCCTATAAGCGCCAGAGACTGCTGACGTGAGACCGGCCGCTTGGAGCTGCGCAGATGCAGCATCGAGCGTGAGCCCTCTCACATTCGGCACGGTTACGACATCTGGGCCCTTGCTCACAATTATCTTGACCGTGCTCCCGGGCTGGGCCTTACCACCACCGGCAGGGTCTGTGTTGATGACGGTACCCGCTGCCACCGTGTCACTAAACGCCTCACTACGCGCAGGGATAAAGCCCGCATTAGTCAATGCGTTAACTGCGTTGTCATATGTGCTGTTAGCGAGAGCAGGAATCGCAACTGGTGCCTTACCATCGGAGACCACGATTGCAACCGTTGAGTCGCGAGGAGCTCTCTGCGCTGGCTTCGTTCTAATGACTGTTCCGCTAGGTGCTGTCTCGTCGAAGCGGTGATCCTCTATTACAGCGAATCCAGCCGCGGCGAGTTCGGAGCGCGCATCGGCGACTGTCTTGCCTGCAACTCTTGGGATAGCGATCGGAGCCGGACCCCGCGAGACAACGATTTGAACGCGTCCGCCGGATGTTATGTCGTGACCTGCTGCAGGTGACTGTGAAATCACTACGCCCCTCGGGTCATCAGAGAAGCGCTCATTCTCACCGACGAGCAATCCACCGCTAGCTATCAAGTCGCGTGCATTCGAGAGCGTGCTTCCGACCGCATTAGGGGTAACCACTGCTGCTCCGAGATTTGCAGTGCTAAGAAGAGCCGCTGCCGTCAAGACAGCTGCGGATATTGCAGCACCGACCACGATTGCAGCGATAGGTCGACGTCGCGCAGGCGCCGGGCGTCTCGCTGCTATCGGCGACGGCTGCTCTGGGCGTTCTTGGTCGAAGAGAATCCCTCTTGAAGCAGGTACCTGCGTTGGATTTGGATCGCTGAGCACCTCATCAAGCCCCGCAAGGCGCAGCGGCCCTGGAGGAGGGAGCATTTTTACTGCGTCCTCTAATGCGCTTCTCATGGTCGCCGCGTCTGGATAACGATCACTCGGGTCTACGCGACCAGCACGCTCAACGACGGCCATGAGCGGCCCTAGCTCTGCTGGCGCGGCCACTGGAGCCTGAGTACGCGCGGCAAGAGTTGCGAGTGTTGTATCCGTCGCAAACGGAAGATCCCCTGTCACTGCCTCTACTAGTACGAGAGCTAACGCGTATAGGTCAGAGCGCTGATCGAGCGGAGCCCCGCTGACCTGCTCGGGGGATGCATACCGAGCTGTGCCAAGAATTGTCCCCGAAGGCTCTGTCCATGATGCCTCTGCAAGAGCGCGTGCTAACCCAAAATCAGCGACTCTCACTATTCCGTGTTCATCGAAGAGCAGGTTCGCTGGCTTGATGTCTCGATGCACGAACCCGTGGCCGTGCGCATACTCCAACGCAGATGCAACCTGAACCCCAACATGCGCGGCCTGCGAGGGCGTAAGCGTGGCGCCTGCATCGAGCATGCCGCGGAGCGACCCACCTGTTAGGAGTTCGACCACCATGAACGGTTCGCCCTCATCGCCCCAGTCGTGCACCGCCATGATGTTGGGGTGGTGGAGCTGCGCAGATAGGCGAGCTTCGTTTCGGAAGCGTCTTAGAAAACCTGCGTCCTCAGCGAGACCTGGATGTAGAACCTTGACGGCTACTCGGCGCTTCAGTTTTACGTCATCAGCTATGTAGACGCGGCCGCTACCCCCAGCCCCGATAGGGCTGAGGAGTCGGTATCGATCGGCCAAAACACGGCCGACGAGGTCTCCTCCGCCGCCTACTGCCATTGCGCCACGGTACCGGGCAATCGACCCTAAAGCGTGGAATACATCATTGTTAATCCTCTACTACTTGGATTAGCAGCATTAAGTGTGACGGATGCTGCACTTGCGCTAACAATTGCGATAACAGGGACACGAACGCAGCGGGGTACCGTAATCACATGGCAAATGCAGGCAACCGGGGTAGCTCAGCGAACTCGACTCCCCCGGTGAAGCCCCCCGTGAAGCGGAGGGCGTTTAAGCACCCTGGGCGCTTCGCCGTAGTCTCCGTTGGGATAGTTGCAGTGCTCAGCATCTTCTTGATCGCAGGGTTCAGCGCAGATACGAATACGACCACACAGAGGACCCCGAACGGCAATGTGAGCGACATCGCTCCAGAGCCCAACACAATTGTTCCACCGCAATCCGCAATCATTGTTGATCTGCGCGACGACCTCTTTGGAACAATTGATGTCTGCGGACCAACCAAGACCTGCACCCCAATACCTGAGGATCAACTCTCGCGCGTCAAGGCGTTAGGTCGCCTTACATTCCAGCCTGGAGCCGACAAAGAGATAGCTCGCTATCAGCCGGGCACCAACACTGTTGTCGTACACATTGAGCGTCAAACTGACCCAGGGGTCGAGATCGACACCTATCAGTGGACCTTCACATCTAAGAGCTAACTACTCGCGAGAGAAACTAGGACTCTGCAAGGTGGAGTCAGGCAACCACGAATGTTGCTTCGCCCTTAATGGCACTCCCGCCACCAACTCGCGCAACGTTTAGCTTGAGGTCGATGCTGCGCTCACCCGTGCCGGCATCGGCACCATCGCGAATCGCCACTACCTCTCCCGTGCAGATGAGTCGGTCGCCTGCCCAGACCTGCTCACGAAACTGCACCGAGAAACGACGCACATTCTCGGCACCAAACAGATCAGTCACGTAGCTACCGAGGATTCCGGCCTGGAGCATCCCCACTGAAAACGGCTCAGGGAAACCTGCAGACTTCGCGAACGCATCATCGTGATGGATCGGGTTGAAGTCACCAGATGCGCCTTGATAACGCACAAAATCAGTGATTGTTAGCGGCCCATACTCGCGCTCAGGAAGCTGCGTACCAACGGATAGATCTTCCCACTTCAGATTCATGATGCATCTTTCTCAGGGGCTCGCCCAGTCTCAATAGCGGTTGACCTTGCCTCTGCGACGAGAACGCCATCGGCGTCACGAAACTCTGTAACGGAGACTACGAATGTCATCGTTCCACCACGCCTCCCCTCTTTCTCATAAATATCATCAATGCGCGTCTGCACGCTCAGAGTTGTTCCAGCGGATGGTGGCGGTCCATGAAATATGTACTCCTGCGCGCCGTGTAGGAGTCGACGACGATCCATCTTGATTTTGGAGAACACCCCACTCCCCGGCGTAGACCAAAACTGCTGAGTAGTTAAGAATGTAGGCGGAATCACCGGGTTAGCCGTCTCTAAATATGCAGGGTTCGCAGATTGAGTGGCGCGTGCAAACTCGCGGATCTTTCCGAGCTCAACCTGCATCACATAACCATCATCGGTAGAACCAATTGCGTCTTTATCTATCACTCTGTCTCCCTAGTTTCACTCTTCATCCGCACTAAACGCTCCCGGACCTTCTTCGAGGAGTCGAACGAATCCCTCCCCATCGAGGATCGCAACACCGAGGGCCTCAGCCTTGGCAGCCTTGCTCCCTGGGTTCTCGCCAACAACAACGAAGGACGTCTTCTTCGAGACACTCCCCACTGCCTTGCCACCTCGCGACGATATGGCTTCCTCAGCACTCTCACGACTAAATCCGTCGATCGTGCCAGTTACAACAACCGAGACACCCTCGAGCGTCTGGGGCAGAAGCTCGCGTTGATCCTCCTCGGGTGCGCGCAGTGTTACACCTGCCGCCCGAAGTCGCTCGAGAACATCACGATTGCCATCGACCGCGAAGTAACTAACAAGACTCTCAGCAATGATCGGGCCAACGCCATCGATCTCTGTCAGCACATCAACAGAGGCGTTCGCAATCTCGTCGAGATCGCGAATAGATCGGGTTACCGCCTCTGCGACAGTTGGGCCAACATGCTGTATTCCTAGACCTGTAAGAATTCTTGCGATCGGGGCCTGCTTCGCCGCTTCGATCGAGACCATCGTCTTCGTAGCTGCTTTCTCGCCGATGCGAATGCCCTTGCGTTTCCCCTTAGGCGGACCTGTCACCTGAGCGAGAGAGTCAACGGTGAGGGTAAAAATGTCCGCAACATCTTTGAGCAGGCCAGCATCGATGATCCACTGCACGCGCTCCTCGCCGAGCCCCTCAAGATCAAGTGCGCCTCTGCTTGCGAAGTGCGCAATGCGCTGCAGGCGCTGCGCCTCGCACTCACTATTCACACAGTAGGTATTCGCCTCACCCTCGAGACGCACCAGCGGAGCAGCGCAGGTTGGGCAGAGTTTCGGGAAACTCCAGGGCAGAGAAGCGGGGTCGCGCTCGGCGAGTACGGCGCCGACAATCTCGGGGATTACGTCGCCGGCCTTGCGGACTATCACGGTATCGCCGGGCCTTACATCTCTTCGCGTGATGTCGTCTTCGTTATGGAGTGTTGCTACGGCAACAGTTGAGCCACCGACAAAGACAGGCTCCAATTCAGCGAAAGGAGTAACACGTCCAGTTCTTCCGATACTTACCTTGATGTCGATAAGTTTTGTGTGTCGTTCCTCTGGAGCGAATTTAACTGCGAGCGCCCACCGAGGTGCACGGCTGGTGAACCCCATCTCGAGTCGCTGCGCTAAGTCGTCGACTTTAATTACAGCGCCATCAATCTCATACCCGAGGTCATGGCGATGCTCCTCCACAGAAGCACAGAAGCGCTGAATATCGGCGAGGTCCTTTAGGGGCTCTATGCGCGGGTTGATCGGTAACCCTGCACCACGCAACCAATCGAGAAGAGCCTGATGCGTTTTATGCTCTCTGCCTCCCTCTTGAGCACCAATTTGATATGCGTAGAAGGAGAGCCTGCGAGATGCAGTTACCTTTGAGTCGAGTTGGCGAAGCGATCCGGCAGCGGTGTTGCGCGGATTCTTGAACTCTGGGCCTGAGACCTTCTTGCCGGCGTCAATGCGCGCTAAACGTGCTGCACGCAACGCTTCAAACACCTCGAGGGGCATAAAGGCTTCGCCGCGGACCTCCATTGATGTTGGTATGTCCTCGCCGGTCAACACATGCGGAATATCCGCGATTGTCATCACATTCCGTGTGACGTCCTCACCGGTCTCGCCATCTCCGCGAGTAGCGCAGCGCACTAGGCTGCCATTCTCATAGAGCAGAGATATGGCAAGCCCGTCGAGTTTGGGCTCTCCAACATATGCAATTGGTGTATCGACGAGCTTCTCTAAGCGCGCTACCCACGCAGCAATACCTTCATCGTCGAACGCGTTATCCAACGAGAGCATTGGCTGGATATGGCGAACAGGGCTAAACGGAGATGCACCCGCTGCAGCACCAGGAGTCTGGGTTGGAGAGTCTTCCGTGAGCAGTGATGGAAACTCTGACTCAATCTCGATCAACTCTGAAACGAGGGCGTCGTAAGCAGAGTCAGCAATCTCTGGTTCGTCGTTGCCGTAATAGCGCTCATTGTGGTGACGAATGGTGGCACGCAACTCGTCAGCGCGCTCCGCAGCTACCTCGAGTTGGGTTCGTTGGGGGCCATTCACACCCCCGAGGTTACCGATCAGAGTTCTCGGGCGCGAGATTGCGCTAGCCAAAGTGCTGAGATTGAGGTCGCTGCGGCGATGAGTATCCAGGAAGCAAGTTCCAGACCCTCCTCGGCGACCACCTCTAATTCGTAGAGCCACTTGCCATGATCTGAACCGAGTGTGAACAGAACCGGGGAGGTGAACTCAAGAAATATAGCGACCACGAGCCCACCCAATCCCCAGAACACTGCCTTACGAAGCGCCTCCGGCGCCCTCCACGAGAACGCGAGCAAACCTACCCACACCGATGCGAGCAACGGCATCGCACAGACGATCCAGACGATGCGCCCCGAATGCCCTACCGGGATGAAGGACAGGTTTGGAATCCGCTCATGCAACGCAACCGTGTCGTCTAGAGAGAAGAAGAATAATCCCATCGAGAGGAGAATTAAAACGCGTGAGCGCGCTCTTACTTGAGATGCGGCTAGGAGTAACCCAAGACCAGCCATCGCAGTCGCCATGGAGCTTGCCCATGTAAATACTCCACGGTCATCATCTGCGTTGAACATCGAGATTCGGAAGTGCAGCACTAGAGCATCGAAGTAATGAATGCACCCCTGAACAACCGCTGCTATGACGGCCAACTTAAATGCGATACCGATCAACTTAGTTATTTCGAGCGGCGAACCGCCGGAGCTTGAGTCGGCGGCTTCATCTGGCCACCACTTTGCGGAGGTGCGGTCTAGCCAACTCACGATTCTCGCTCGGGCGTCATTAAGCATCCGAGAAGTATTGCACGGATCGCTAGCGAAAAAACGCCCGACGCTTACGCTCCGACAGTAAGACGTGCTGCGACTGCTTGATCGCCTATGCGATCCGCCATCTCACTCGCAATGTGGAGCGCATGCGCCGCTTGAGCCTCTCCGTGCCCGGCGAGACCACATGCTGGAGTGACTAATCCATGCGTGCGCACGCGTACTGGATCACAGCCGCGACGAGTTAATTCGCACCAGAGCCCTACAAGGCGACGCCATGGCCCCTCGGTCGAGTCACCAACCGGGCGATCAGTAGGCACAGCTCCCCACGCAATCCAACCATCTGCCTCAAGGTGGCGCATCAATACATCTGCATCCTCAAGGGCTGAGTCCGATGCTGTGATTCCGAGAACATCAGGGCCAGCAGCATGCGCTAAGCGCGCGTCGCCATCTCCACAAACATGCACACCA
>CAFAAH010000024.1_pt1 | contig 9379 bp, 10 predicted proteins | sample 7267521 | NCBI WGS metagenome assembly CAFAAH01 (sample SAMEA6813982, study PRJEB35770) | freshwater metagenome | biome: Freshwater; feature: Freshwater reservoir; material: water | place: Czech Republic | collected 2017-08-18 | depth 30m m
CAGGATGTACTTGGCATGGAGCAAGGCGAGCGTCGCTCAGCGTTGATGCTCACCCCTCAGGGAAAGGTGGAGGTTCTCCTTGGTGTTGTGCGCGAAGGAGATGACGCCTTACTCGACACCGATGCAGGTTGGGGAGAGGCCCTGAAGAACGTTCTCTCTCGTTACAAAATTCGAACAGCAGTTGAGGTGAGTCTTGAGTCTCTCGGAGAGCCTCCGGACGACTCGAGCGAGTTGGAGCGAATACGTGAAGGGACTCCGCGTATGGGGTTTGATCTCGATTCCGCGGTTATTCCACAGGAGGCGGCACTCGAGATTGAATCTGTCTCTTTTACAAAAGGCTGCTTTGTCGGGCAGGAACTCGTCTGCCGCATTGATAGTCGTGGGCATGTAAATAGACACCTGCGACTGATCACGAATAGCTCAGGAGTCACTCTTGTTAAGGGCGAGTCTCTCCTCCAAGACGGCAAGGTTGTGGGGGAGGTCACTAGCTCTGCCCCAGGGTTTGCCTTGGGGTACGTCCGCAGAGAGGTAGAGATCGGATCAACCCTCGAGGTATCTGGAACTGTGGTTAAGGTCCTCGAGAGACCAGTAGCAACATGAGCGCCTATAAGCGATCTCTCTAAGGTGCAGAACCAATGAGTGTGTTGGACAAGATTCTTGGAACCAAGCGCGACGAAATCACAGTGTTGCGTTCCCCTCAAACCCGTGACCTCCTCCGGAAAAGCGCGTTAGATGCAGAGCCACCTCGTGATTTTTTGGAAGCGCTATCTGCATCAGACTCGCATCTACGAGTTATCTCTGAGTTCAAGCGTAAGTCGCCCTCTAAAGGTGAACTCGCCCTCAACTTGGACCCAAGAACGATGGCAGTGAGCTATGCGCAGGGCGGGGCTGCTGCGATGAGCGTGCTCACAGACCGGCAGTATTTCGGTGGGTCAGTCGCAGATCTCCAGAGCGCTCGCGCAGCGATGAGCATCCCGGTACTGCGCAAAGATTTCGTAATAGACGAGGTGCAAGTCTATGAATCACGCGCAATCCGTGCTGACGCCATTCTTCTCATTCTCGCAGCGATCGCAGAGGACTCGTTGCTGATGGACCTTCACTCTTTGGCGCAATCTCTCGGGATGGGTGTGCTCGTCGAGGCTCATTCGGCGGATGAAGTTGAGAGAGCAATTGGTCTCGGTGTAGAGATCCTCGGGGTTAATGCCCGGAACCTTGCTGACTTCGCAGAGGATAGAGACGGAGTGGCTGCGTTAGCTCGTCGAATCCCATCCGGCGTAATTGCCGTTGCAGAGAGCGCCATCCGCAGCGTTGAGGATGCTACGAGGATGGCAGAGGCCGGCTTTAATGCGGTGCTCGTCGGCGAGGCGTTAGTGCGTCACCCCGACCCTTCATCGCTTGTCTCGGATATGGCTGGGGTTTTGGTCTCTCAACGCTAAACCCCGCATATTTGGAGTGAAAATCAGTTTATTTCCCATCTACTCGGCTCATAGCGGGTTAGATTTTGGGCAATGTTTGTAAAGATTTGCGGGATTACCAACGAAGAGGATGCACTTCTCTCTGTCGCTATGGGGGCGGACGCCCTAGGTTTTATTTTCGCTGCAGGGAGCCCTCGATTGATGAGTGGCGAGCATGTTCGCGACATCGTCAAGCGAATTCCGCCAGGGATTGCAACCATCGGAGTCTTTAGAAATGAGAGACCCGAGCGTGTAGTTGAGATTGTGCAGCGGTGTGGTCTCTCTGGGGCTCAACTCCATGGGCACGAACCAATTACAGAGGTTCAATGGATTAGAGCCCGTCTCCCTTTTGTTATCCAGGCTTTCGCAGCCCATGATCGAGGAATAGCGGCAGCAGTTGCAGGCCCAGCGGATGTTGTGCTGATTGATTCGGCAGCTCCAGGCACCGGCCAAGTATTTGACTGGTCCCTAGCTGAGGGAATGCCGGGCGGACTCAGGTTGATGCTTGCTGGTGGATTGAACCCGGAGAACATTGCTGCTGCCATTGCGCAGGTAAGGCCATGGGGTGTTGATGTAGCTACAGGAGTTGAGTCTGCGCCAGGGACAAAGGACGCTCGAAAGCTAAGGCGGTTCATTCTCTCAGCCAAAGAGGCTGGCGACGCTCTACTCGCGATGCCGCAGAGTGTTGAGGCGCTACGCCCATACGACTGGGAGTTAGACGGTGAGGGTAATCCCGGCCAGAGCCGTGATGTTGAGCGCCAAGGCCCCCCATCGCTCCGAATCGTCTGAGCCCTTCCCTTTGTTGTTTACCTGGTTGCCTCCCGTAACATCGGGAGCAATCTCGAAACGCAAAATTTTGTATTGCAGCAACCAGAGCTGAATTTAGGCCTCAATCAACGGGAGTATTTCGATGGCAGCACCATATAGAGGTGGCGGAGTTCACCTTGATCCACCTGGGCCGGCCCCTGAAGGCCTCGGGAGATTCGGTGAATTCGGAGGACGGTATGTACCTGAGACCCTTGTCTTCGCTCTAGAGCAACTAGAGGCGGAGTTTCGCAAGGCGTGGTACTCGGAGGATTTCCGCGCAGAACTTGGTGGGTTACTTGCCTCATACGCAGGGAGACCGACACCAATTACTGAGTGCCACAATCTCTCAGAGCTCTTCGGTGTTCGAGTGCTGCTGAAGCGAGAGGACCTAACCCATACCGGGTCGCACAAGATTAATAACGTTCTTGGACAGGCGCTTCTAGCTAAGCGTATGGGGAAACAGAAGGTGATTGCCGAGACCGGTGCAGGGCAGCACGGAGTGGCTACTGCAACTGCAGCGGCTCTCTTCGGACTCGAGTGCAAGGTATTCATGGGAGCGGTTGATGTTGAGCGGCAGGCTCTAAATGTATGGAGGATGCGACTCCTCGGCGCCGAGGTAGTGCCCGTTACCTCTGGCAGCGGAACTCTAAAGGATGCGATTAATGACGCAATGCGGGATTGGGTTGCAAGCGTTGAGGACACCTATTACTGCATCGGATCTGTAGTTGGGCCGCACCCATACCCGTGGATTGTTCGAGAGTTTCAGCGGGTTGTAGGTGACGAAGCGCGTGAGCAAGCTCGAGCCGTACTCGGTGGCGACCCTGATTTTGTTGTTGCATGTGTAGGTGGAGGTAGCAACGCTATGGGTACCTTCGCTGGCTTTCTAAATACCAAGTCGCGCCTGATTGGAGTTGAGGCCGCAGGCCTCGGTCTTGAGTCTGGGCAGCATGGAGCATCACTGAGCCGCGGCGTGCCTGGGGTGTTGCATGGGGCGAGATCACAGTATTTGCAGGACGAAGAGGGACAGATTCTTGAGGCTCACTCAATAAGCGCGGGTCTTGACTACCCAGGGGTTGGGCCCGAGCACGCTTCTCTGAGTGCGGATGGGCGCGCTGAGTATGTCTCGGCTACCGACGAGGAGGCCCTCGCTGGTTTCAAACTCCTATCAGTTACAGAGGGAATTGTTCCAGCCTTGGAGCCGGCTCACGCTGTCGGATGGTTGGCGCGTGAGGCCGGGAAAATGATTCCCAAGGGTTCGAGCGTCGTGCTCACAATGTCTGGTCGTGGGGACAAAGACGCGCAGCAAGTATCTGAACTACTTGATTTGAGTAAAGACTAATGAATCTCGAATCTCACCTCAGGGAGAAACGGAGCGCAGGGCGACGATTGCTTGTCCCTTATATAACTGGCGGCATCAATGACGACTGGCTCGCAACCATTGAAGAGGTTGCTGCGCGCGGAGCGGACGCGATTGAGATAGGTATTCCATTCTCGGATCCAATTATGGATGGTCCAGTAATTCAGGCCGCTTCGCAGCAGGCGCTGCTACGTGGGGCAACTCCTTATGGTTTAGTGGCAGAGCTCTCTTCGCTAGATATAGATGTTCCTCTGGTCGTGATGACCTATTACAACCCTGTGCATCATTTTGGTCACGTGAGGTTCGCTGAAGCGCTTGCCTCGTCAGGTGTCGACGCTGCGATAGTTCCAGATCTTCCGTTAGATGAGATCGATGAGTGGGCGGTTGCAGCTACCAATTCAGGGATTGAGACTGTGCTGCTCGCAGCCCCCACAACCACTGACGAGCGCTTGGCAGCTATCTGCGAGCGGTCGCATGGTTTTGTCTATGGAATAGCGCTATTAGGTGTGACAGGTGAACGCGATTCGGTCTCCTCTGAGGCGCTTCAAATGGGGACACGATTGAAGAACGCGACCGATAAGCCTGTGCTGCTAGGTCTAGGTATCTCGAACGCAAAGCAAGCGAGAGAAGCATCTGGAACTGCCGACGGTGTAATTGTTGGGAGCGCGTTAGTTCGCAGATTGCTCGAAGGAGCTTCTCCATCGGAGGCTGGAGATTTCGTCGCCACGCTTCGCGCTGGCCTCGACGAAGGCATCTGAGATGCCCGCTGCATTCCCCGGCCCTGACCATTGCGATCTATGTGAAGCTGCACGCCTAACTGAGTGGTTCTACGAAGACGACGTTTGTTGGATTGCTGAGTGCGAAATATGCGCGGTGCCGATGGTTGTTTGGAGAGTGCACAGCACATCGCCTTCATTGGAAGTGCTGTCTTATATGCATGAAAAGCTTGCGAATGTCGTAGAGACTTATTTCACATTTGAGCATTTCGTTGACGACAACATGCGCAATATTCCGGATCATTACCACGCCCATGCCCGCCCAGTAGGCGGGTTTTTTGGTCACGGAATACAACGGAGAGCACAGTAATTCCCCTTTCTCGTTTACCGTTTGTTCACCTTCTAAATTTGCCGTTTTTTAAGGGACTGTATGTACGTTTTTAAGGCGGTCTTGATCTTGGGATTTACTGGAGCATCAACGATTCGCATTTACGTATCCGAATAACCAACAGACGGAGAAATAGTGAAATTGCGAAAATTGATCATCAGCGTTGGAGTTATGTCCCTTCTTTCTATGGGTTTTGCTGCTTGCAGCAGCGACTCTGAGACTGCAGAGAAGCCCACGACTACAACTTCAGCTCCTACAAAATGTGACAACACAATCGTTGATGTTGCAGTAGGGAATCCCGACTTCTCTACCCTCGTTGCAGCAGTAACAGAGGCTGGCCTCGTTGATACCCTCAACGGCGAAGGTCCGTTTACCGTATTCGCTCCTACAAACGAAGCGTTTGCGAAGATCCCAGCAGCCGACCTCGAGGCGATTCTCGCTGACAAAGAGAAGCTGACATCGATCCTCACGTACCACGTAGTCGGTGGAAAAATTATGGCGGCCGATTTGAAGCCAGGTTCACAGAAGGTTCCAACTGTGAATGGTGAAGAGGCAGAAGTAGTTGTCTCTGACGCTGGCGTCACCTATGCAGGTGCAAAAATCGTTTCAACTGACATCGAGACATGCAATGGTGTTATCCACGTAATCGACACCGTTGTAGTGCCGATGAGCTAAGGGGAGACCCTTATTACTTGGGAGTGCTGCAGGGGGTAGATATACCCCCTGCAGCGACCCTGGTTCAGACCTTAGGTTCAGGTTGTTTGCAGTCTTGCGGCAAAGAAATCTAGGACCTTCGAGAAGGCTTCGTACGTGGGATGGCCAGGATCATCTACGAAGTCGTGAGTCAATACGCTATGGGCGCTCTTCTTAATGCCGTTTGCATTTCCCTCAGAGGAGTCGATCTCAATCGAGATGAATGCGTCGCCTAACACTTCTCTCAGCGCAGCAAAGCGCTCGGCAGGAACTGCTCGATCCTCAGTAAAACGTAGGCCCATCATGCAGGCGCCGGCTGAAGTCTTGGCTTGAATATTCTCTAGGTCTCCCGGAGCGATCCCAATGTCAGATTTCCGCGCTGCGCCGATTGGCAGCGGTAGCGAAGGTTGGCTCAGTACTGGCGCTATGACGGAGTCGGAGAGCATCATCGCTAAGCCGAACCCTCCTGTGAAGCACATCCCGATTACGCCCACGCCTGGCCCACCGCACTTTGCGTGTTCGCTCTCGGCTAATGCTCGAAGCCAGAGAGTGATCGGCCTTGTTGAGCCGATTGCAAATGCAGCAAATTCTTTTGAAACGCAGCCTTTAATGATTGAGGATGCAGCGTAAGAATTTGTCATTGGCTTACCTGGTGTGCCGAATACCGAAGGCGTCACTGTGGTGTAGCCATGCGCTGCAATTCGCCTAGCGAGCACAGCATGCTCTGGCGTGATCCCTGGGATTTCAGGAATGATGATGATGCAAGGACCTTCACCAAGTCGGAACACTTCACGTGTGATTCCTAGGAGGGTCACCTGTTCGGCTTGGAAGTCTTGTAGCTCGCTGCGGTAATCAGTCATGGCAGCGAATCTATCGGTTATCGGAGCTGTGGACTCAGATTATGCCAGTCATCAAATTTCGCTGGGGCTTACGTCGTCGAGCCCGACATGAGCAGTCTCCGGGAGTCTTCGAATCAGAAATACAGCAGCGATTAGGGGAGCGATGCCACAGAGCGCAATGGCCTTGCCGATTCCGCCGAGCGGGTCGCTTAGCCAGCCTGCGATCAATAGCCCAGATGCTGAGCCAACTACGTATGCAAGAAGCATTAACCCGTTACTGCTTCCTCGAACCTCGGTCGGGAACATCTCTGCATCCATCGTGCCGATGGTCAGAGTTGATGACGCGGCAGCAATTATCGCGAGAGTTGAAGCGATCCAGAGAAGTGGTCCGCTAACCAAGAAGAACGCCATCGATAGGCAGGTTCCTAAGAAGAGACTAACTATTGCAACTGGTCGCCTTCCTCGGGTCTCGGCTAAGCGTCCAGCAATCAAAATCCCGATCACGCCCGGCACGCCGTTAGTTATGCCTCTAAACGCAGCGATGCTCGATGAAGAGAATTGATGAACGTCCGCGAGGTATCGGTTTGTCAGTTGAGCAGATGGCGCTGAGAAAATATTGGTCAAGAAGCCGATAGCCGCAAGGAGTATGAACCGATTCCGATATGAGGCGTCGAATATCTCTCGCAAGCGAAGTTGGGCTCTTCCCCCTGGAGCGACTTTCTTGAATCGCGTTGTCTCGGGAAGGTGATTCCTGATGGCTGGAAGCAGAACAAGAGCTAGTGCGCTGAGTCCGAATGCGATACGCCATGACTCAGGGCTTCGATCAGCTAGGGGTAGCAGAATTACGGCGACAGCGAATCCTGCACCTGCGGCGAGGCTAAGGATTGATACTGCCCAAGCTCGCGCTCCATCGGGTGCCTCTTCTATGACCGCTATGCCTCCAATTACTAGAGCCGAGTTCACTGCAGCGCGAAGAAACAATTGGGAACCGGTAAAGATTGCGAAATTAGGGGCGAGCCCGGAGACTGCATTCGCTAGGCAGACCACGGCTACAGACCAGAGAATTACCTTGCGACGACCTATGCGATCCGAGGCAATAGCTGCAATGAGAGCAAAGAGCACTCCTAGTCGTGTGATTGCTAGCGCGGTGCCGAGCCCAGCATCGGAGACCCCGAATGAATCTGCAATCGCACTTGCATTCTGCCCGAAGAGCGCTGCTCCAAAGGCGGCTAATCCTGCAGCGAGTGAGGTTGTGGCTAGGAAATTGATCTGGTGTTCGCTGAACTCTGCAGGGGCAGATAGCGGTGAGCGCTTCAACTCCGAGGGTGCTGCCTGGCCCGAGAGTGAGGCTGTAATGCAAACGACTGAGTGCTTTAGTCCCCGTCGGAGCACCCACCTATGGACTGGATCGAAAGCCCAGCCAAAGAAAGGAATCTCTAAAGGCTGAACAGCGCAGAGAGCGATGCTTGAACCGTGTTCGGTACCTGTCACCACTGCTTCTAGGCGAGCATGCACATCGCCTGATAGCGGGCCGGAGAGCGAGCCGTTTTGGGTCTTGTTCAGCTGCAATGATGACTCGAGAGCAGCAGCAACTACCTCAGGGGACTCAGTTGCTGCGATCGTTATTCTGCGCTCCACGATGGCATGCTACGGGGAGTCCGTAAGGTATCTGAGTATTCCGAATACGAATTTTCGAAGCAGATTTTAGGAGGAGAAAATGTCAGTTCTCAAGGTAGGGGATAAGGCGCCCCTCTTCACATTGGAGAATCAGCGGGGCGAGAAGGTACGCCTCTCCGGTTTCAAGGGTAAGTCGGTAGTGATCTACTTCTACCCAAAGGCTGATACTCCAGGATGCACAACACAGTCGTGTGCCTTGCGTGATGCTGGTGACGATTTTGCTGGTTTAGATGCTGTGGTGATTGGAATTAGTCCTGATGCGCCGAGCCGCCTACTTAAGTTCGACGACAAGTACACCCTCGGGTTTGAGCTATTGGCAGATGAGGATCACACGGTTGCTGAGGCGTGGGGCGTCTGGGGGGAGAAGTCAATGTACGGGAAGAAATATATGGGGATTATTCGCTCTGCCTTTGTGGTCGATCCGAAAGGAAAACTCTCAGGGGTTTTCTACAAAGTGAGCCCGAAAGACACGGTAGGCAACGTGACCAAGGCTCTCGAGTCTGGGCACTAATCCCTCGACTCCATATTGGCTGATGGCCGGAAGTTTGTTGCTCCTGTGGCATTATCACTCTCCCGACTTGCCCGGATGGCGGAATCGGCAGACGCGACGGACTCAAACTCCGTTGCCCGAAAGGGTGTGCGGGTTCAAGTCCCGCTCCGGGCACTACTAAATGACTGGGTGCTGCAGATTTTTAGATTTGCCAGTCCCAATAGGAATTCCAATAGGAGTCCGAATGGGAGTCCTAATCGGGCGAGTGTGTTCGAAGTTCGAAAGCCCGAGTAATAACCATGCGGCGAAGGTAAGGTTCTCAGATAATGGTTGATGAAATTATTGTTGAGGATTGGTTGTGGGACGAGGACGCACCTGAAGAAGGTGACTCCGCTCCGCTAAGTCCCTCCGAGTTGGCGTTACGCAAGCGAATGATCAAGGTCTTCATCGGATCTGTGATCGGTGCCATCGTCTTATTAGTACTCTTGATCGTCACTGTAAAGGTATTTACGCCTTCGCCTTCTAGTAAAATTCCAAACGGTTGCCTCCGTGGGAAGATCTCCGATTGCCCAGTTACTAAAAACCCGACATCGTTTACTCTCCCTGGCGGAGGGAAGATTCCAGACCCAACGAAGGTGCCCCCCAACGGCGAGGCAGAGAAACTTCTTAAGCGCTGCCTCAACGGCGATGTAAAGGCTTGCAATGCGAGTAACTCAGGAGGATAGGCCCAGGCGCTTAGCAATGACTTCGTTCATGACCTCGTCAGTGCCTGCCCCGATTCTCCAAAGGCGAGCGTCTCGGAATTGCCGGCTAACCCTGTACTCGTCCATGTAGCCAGCACCGCCGTGGATCTGCAAGCAGACGTCTGCGACTCTGTTCTGAACCTGTGCAACATATTTCTTCGCCATCGAGATCTCTGCGACTGGGTACTCGCCGTTCTGAATTCGCCAGACGACCG
>CAFAAH010000026.1_pt1 | contig 8997 bp, 7 predicted proteins | sample 7267521 | NCBI WGS metagenome assembly CAFAAH01 (sample SAMEA6813982, study PRJEB35770) | freshwater metagenome | biome: Freshwater; feature: Freshwater reservoir; material: water | place: Czech Republic | collected 2017-08-18 | depth 30m m
AGTTGAGAACGATTAATGCGACAAGGACACCTGTGCGGGCTCCTCGTCCGAGCGTAAATACAGCCATTAAACCGATCACACCGCCAATTAGGTTTGCACCGGTATCTCCCAGCATTGAACGCTCGCGCAGATCATCAGGAAGCATCCCGGCTGCGGCACCTATTACAGGTGCAACAGCCACTCCAACCGGCCCGGTACCAGCGATAAATGCGAGTGGTATCCAAGCGAGAAGCGCTACCTTAATTACGCGCCCAGGCGCACGGTCTAAGAGATTTCCGAGATTGGCGCATAGCGCGATTAGTAGTGCATCAGCGACTAGTCGCTTCCCTGTTACGAAACCCGGTTGAGCTGCGAGCACAAAGGCTAGAGCCGCTCCTCCACCAATCTTTAGAAGCCCGGTTGTTACACGACCATCGCGCAGTGCTCGCATATGTCCACGGAATCCACGATCCTCACCACCAAGAGCATCATCTATGAATCCGAGCATCGCGAAGCCAAAAGCACAGAAAAGAACAAGTGTGCGAGCGATGTTCACGCCAGGCTCGATTCCTAGCCCAAAAGCCCCCAGAGCGGACCTACCAGCCTCGATGAATAGAACCGCTGCAAGTATCAGGAGTCCCGAGGCAGTCACTACTCGTCGATCGCGATAGTTGTTGCGCGTAAGCACCTTGGACTCACTCAGTTCAACTGCAGAGGCAACCATTAGCCGGACTGCTAAGAAGCCCAGCATTAGAGCGATGAGAAGAGTCATAGAGCAAGCCTTACCCGCGCGCCGACTCTATTGTGGGACTACCCACCCATCCTCTTGGATTCAGCGTGATATTCGCACCCAGTAGCCGCACGCCTACGAGATAGCCGAGCCCTCCGATGACCGATAGACCAGCTACTAGCGCGAGGCAGGCAATGCGCCCATGCGGATCAACGGCAGTCGAGACCAACCATGCAGCGATGCCGACCACGACTGCTACTGAGAGGCTTCTCAAGACAGTAAGAGGCACCATGGAGCTGCCACCACGGCGCCCAAGTACAACACCTAACCATACCGAGGCAAGTACGTAGGCCCCGGTGTGCCCTAATCCAAGGACTGCGATTCGAGCATTACCGTGCGCATGCGGAGCAATGATGGTCATCACGGTTCCCGCAATCAGAGAGCATGTTATTGCGACAATCGCTGGCAATCGACTATCTCCAAGCGCGTAGGAAGCCCGCGCGAAGAATAGGAACACGGCATAAGGAAGCAGCCCCACAGCTAGAGATGCCACCGCAGTCGCCAATAGCCCCACACTTGTAGCTCCTGCTGCATTCCCAAATGCAACTCCGCGCATGAGCGGCGACGCCAAAGCAATCATCATCGCCGCTACAGGGAGTACAAGGAGCGCCATGGAATCGACGGCCCAGCGCGCTGCTCTCGAGAATCGCACGAAATCACCATTAGAAGCATCAAGAGATATCTCAGGGAGAATCGTCGTATGAATTGGCTGAGCTAGCACCGCGTAGGGAGCCATGAAGAAGACAAAAGCAACTTGATATGCAAGTGCTCCTCCCTCAACTGCATTTCCGAGCACGATTGTTACGCCCAGCAAAATTCCGACAGCGCTGTGTTGAAATACCGCCCAACCGGATAGTCGGAGCAAAGCATTGAAGACAGGTTCGCTTCTAGGAATGTGAATTCTTGGCTTAACTCCGCCTCGGATCATCGCTATGCACGGCATTGCGACGAAAGCCAATACCGCCAAAGTTGCTGTTAAGCCGAGAGTCCATCTTGCAGAGGTCTCAAGCACTAGCCCGGGGTCACCAGGGCCAACCTGAATCCTAAAGAGCAGCATCCCAACGACAACCACAATGGTGAGAGCAATCGGCGCTAGCGACGGGACAACAAACCGACGCTGAGCGTATAGAACCCCAACGGCAACTGCCCCAAAGGCATAGAGGAGTATCTGAGGGAGAATAAAACGAAGCAAGAATACCGAGAGCCCTTGCTGGGCAGAGGCGACCTTCGGGTCCGTAATCCCTGATGTCAAGAGTCGCGCAATCTGGGGAGCGAGAATCTCACCTGCGATAACCACTGCACCTAGTACTACTAGTGCAACGCCGAGAAGTGCTCCGGCGAGACGCTCAACTTCCTCGCGCTCATTGCGCTCAAAGAGATTGGTGAAGGTCGGGACCAAGACCGCAGAGAGAGCGCCTGCAGCTAATAGCTCGAAGACAATATTTGAGACCGCGTTTGACGACTGATAGGCGTTTCCTAAATAGGTGGTGCCTAGCACCGCAGCGATCGTAAGTACTCGGATGAACCCGATACCGCGCGAGAGCGCAGTTGCGGCACCCATACCAGCAGCAGCTCTTCCAGTGCCGCGAGACCCGGAGTCTGATCCTGGATCTAGCGTACCTGGCCCGCCGGCTTGGGTCACAGAGCCCACCACTCCGGGGAGACAGCGGTTGCACCTTCACCGTAGCCATATCTACCGTTGACTCCTCGCGCCAAGTCAGCTACGGCAAGAACTGCGGAGACTCGACCCTCAACCAACTCAAAGTTATCTATCGAAGAAATCCGGTTACGCACGGCGGCATCATCGCTGACATTGGAGAGCAGAAGTCCTCTAGCGGGAACCCCATCTCCATCAACATGGTTCTCCGACGCAATAGTGAGAATGCCCTGGCGTGCGAGCTCTGATACACGCTCAGATACGCGCAGAGCCTGCGGCGATATATCCCCACTGGAAGGAGCAGCTATATAGACGGCCCTCGCCCCTACACCTGGCCACGCGGCCGGAAAGGCTGGGGCTCCTGCGTCACTATCCCCTACAGATTTGTATTCAACGAACCCGGCGGCTCCAAGGCGAACCAGCACATCATCCTGTGCGGCGGTACCGACCCCAGCCGCTAATCGTTGAGCGACAGCGCTCCATGCACTAGCCCTAACTAGTTTCGCACCGCGTTCCTGCACGCCAGATGCAGTTCGAAGCTGCGAAACCTGTGAATTATCACTCCACTTATCAGTCAGAAGCAGGAATCCGCCGACTGTCGAACCCGCATTTCTTGATAACTCAATGAAGCTAACAACGCTGTCTTCGTCAGCGTTTGACTCGGCAATAAGCGCTAAGGGCACCGCTGGGAGTCTTCCACTTACCGCAAACGAAGCAGTTGCATTTACGTAGGATCCTTTGAGTGCTAGCTCTTCACTCAACGCATCGTTCTCTGCTCGCTGTGCGTCAGCATTCGCCTCCACTCGCTCAATCTGATTACGCAGAGATGCAACAATTGCGCGATCAACGACTGTCGAGCCGATCATTATTCCGAGTGCCAACGACAGAAATACTGCGACTATTGAGACAACATGAAACCTAAAATTAATCATTTTCTGCTACCTGACTTGCGCTTAGAGCGCACCGAAGACCGAGTACCAAAGATCATGCATTGAGAGATTGATTCCACGTGCAAATACATGAATAGGTTCGGAGACAATACTTACCGAGATCATGGCAACCAATGCTGCCGCTACCAACAAGAACAGGTCGCGCCTGCGCACGCGCCCTTCGTAGAGCCGGTTAACGCCCTTCGCGTCCACAAGGATCGGCCCGAGGCGCAGGCGCGTTAGAAATGTCGAGGACATCCCCGGTCGACCCTTATCTAAGAACTCAACCATTGTCGCGTGCGTGCCAACCGCGACGATCAAAGTGGCGCCCGCTTCATAGGCCAGCATCATTGCAACGTCTTCACTTGTGCCATCTATTACAAATTCGTGGTACGGCACATTCCACATCTCGAGATTTTCGCGCCCTGGGGCACGGCCATCCCGGTGAACATGGTGAACCAAATCGGCGCCGACTCGAAGCGCCGCCTCAGAGACCGAGTCGAAATCGCCAATGATTACATCCGGCTTAAACCCCTCCTCGAGCAGTGCATCGGCTCCTCCGTCAACGGCGATGAGCGTAGGCCGATACTCCTTTATGTAAGCCTTGAGAGCATGAAGATCATCTTTGTAGTCGTGACCCCTCACTACTACTAACGCATGCCTACCGCGCATATCTACTTTGATGGGCGGGATTTGCACGGGCTCAAAGGTGAGGTCAGCCTCTCGCCTTATGTACTCAAGAGTGTTCTCAGCAAAGCGTTGGAGCTCCTCGCCGATATTTACTCTTGCCTCCTCCATTCCATCCTCGACCTCTGGTATCGAGATTGGTGTGCCCGTAGCGATCCTCTGTGATGCCCGAAATATCTCGCTGTCAGAGATGGTGAGGACATCCCCCTCCTTGACATCATCGAGGACGCTCGGATCAACTCGATCAAGAATCGGAATACCCGCAAGCAACAATCTCAGCGGGCCGCTGTTGGGATAACGCCCTGACATCGAGTGCCCTACGTTGATTACCGCTGATATGCCAGCGGAGATAAGACTCTCTGCAGCGACACGATCGATGTCGGTGTGCTCGATAACAGCTATTTCGCCCGGCTTCAATCTCTTTGCGAGGTCTTTTGTTCGACGATCGACGCGTGCAACCCCGGTTACACGGATTTCATTAACCTGATTAGCCGTCACTCTGATTTACCAGTCTTCGAGCTAACTCGTGCACTGCTTGCACTGTTTATCAACTCTTGCGCATGACGGCGCGCGTGCTCAGATGAGCCGACCCCAGCGAGCATACGTGAGAGCTCTGAGATGCGTGCTTCGCCCGAGACGACCTCAGCAGTTGCGATCGTTCGTTTGCCAACGCTGCGCTTTGTGACAACAATTTGGTTATCTGCGAACGCAGCAACCTGAGCTAGGTGGGTAACGCAGAGCACCTGCCCAGCCCCGCCAAGGTCAGCGAGTTCGCGTCCCACGGCGATGCCTGCCTCACCACCGATTCCAGCATCAACCTCGTCAAAAACTAATAGCGGAGTTACTCCAACTTTGACTCCGGCGTTGCTCTCAGCGAAGTGAAGAGCAACGCGCACTGCAAGCATCGAGCGAGAGAGTTCGCCACCCGAGGCAGCGCGCGCTAGCGGTCGAAGGGGCTCACCGGTATTGGCGCTAAGCAGGAATACGACTCGGTCTCCGCCATCATCGGTCTCCTCGCCTTCATCAACCTGGACCTCGAACCGTGCTGACTTCATAGCGAGGCGCTCCAAGTGTGCCTCTACTGAACTCGCAAGCCTGATCGCAGCCTCTCTGCGCACTTCAGTGAGCACTCGCGCGTACTTATGCTGAGCAGAGAGAGCACTAGCAATCTCAGACTCTGCGGCTGAGGCGCGTTCGGCGTGAGAAGCAATTTCGTCATATCGGATCTGAGCGGCCTCTAGAAACGCGATCATCTCACCGCAACTGGCTCCATATTTGCGACCAAGTTCGCGGAGCAACCTACGACGCTCCTGCACACCCGCGAGTCGCGTGGGATCGACTACGACCGATTCGAGGGTAGCTCGAAGATCGTGGGCGGCGTCAGAGATCTCTGCCTGTAGCCCACGAATTCGTGCCTCATGCGCAGCAAATGGGGGTCGCCCGACGAGCGCCGAGGTGGCTGCTCCAATGGCATCCCCTGCTACGCCCTGGAGTGCTTCATATGCAGTTCGGAGTGCAATTTGATGTGCCTCCGCGTCAGCGAGCAACTCCTCTTGAGCCTCAAGGGAGTCGCCTTCGTCAGGGTCGCTTAGAGATGCTGAAACAAGCTCATCGATCTGGAATTTTAGAAGATCCATTTCGCGCGCACGCGCACGCTCATCCCCACCTAAATCTTCTAACTTCCGTTGAGCCTCGCTGAGTTTTGAGCGGGCTGCTCTGTAGTCAGTTAGAGCTCCACTAGCAGGATCGCCGCTGAATCGATCCAGCAGATTCGTCTGAATAGCGGGGTCGAGTAGGGACTGGTGCGAGTGCTGACCATGCAGGTCAACGAGTGATCCGCAACGCTCTGAGAGTTCGCCGATCGTTACTAATCCTCCGTTCACATAAGCACGGCTTCGGCCGTCTAAGGGAACGACTCGCACAAGCACGATCTCGTCCTCAATTGCAGGGTCGAAGAAGCGTCCTTCGATTCGCGCCTCGGAGGCCCCAGCACGCACCATTGATGAATCCGCACGCGCCCCGCCGAGTAGCGCAAGCGCTGTCATAACCAAGGTCTTGCCCGCTCCTGTCTCGCCGGAAACCACGGTGAGGCCTCGCTCAAGGAGAACAGAGAGTTCCTCAATTATTCCTAGGTCAGTAACTCGAAGTTCGAGTAATGAGGCACCAGCGATTGAACGGCTCATCGGTCGGCTAACCCAAACTTTGCCTTAAGCACTTGATGGAAATCTCGAGGGCCAAAAGTTGCTATCAATGCAGGGTGCGCCGCTCCGGTGCAACGAACAGAGGAATCCGCATCGAGAAGGCCAATCTCTCGACCATCGAGCGTAAGCACTGCCGAGAGCGTTCCTTTTAGATCGAAACGGACCTCTTCGCTCGGGTCAAGCACAAGCGCTCGATCGAAGAGCATGTGAGGTGAGACAGGTGTGAGCACCATGCAGTTGTGGAGAGGCGAGACAATCGGGCCACGCGCCGAGAAGGAGTATGCCGTTGAGCCGGTGGGGGTAGCCACTATGACCCCGTCCGCTGCGTAGGTAGTGAAGAAAGTTCCGTTAATTGAGACATCAAGGCGAACTATGCGCCCGGCATGGGACTTCTCCAATACCGCCTCGTTTAGTGCCCGCCAAGAACCTGAGAACGTTGAGCCCTCGACCTCGACAGAGAGCATCATCCTCTCGTCAACGGTGTAGTCGCCGGCGACAACCCGTTTTAGTGCTGTGGCGATCGATGCAGGCTCCACCTCGGCCAAGTACCCGAGTTGTCCAACATTTACCCCAAGCACCGGCACACCAGCGGAACTCACTAGGTCTACAGCCCTAAGCATTGTTCCATCGCCGCCAAGAGAGACTGCAATGTCTAAGCCCTCAGTAAACGAAGACGCATCAACATGGAAATCAGAGAGTTCAGGTGCGTCAGACTCGAGCACTCTCACTACTGCCCCGAGCTCAACTAAGTGTTTAGAAGCCTCAGCAGCCAAAAGCTGTGCTTCAGGCCGCTCAGAGTGCGGAAGCAACCCAACAACAATTGGGCGTTTCATGCGTGTACCTCCGCTACGACGGCATCAAGCTCTGAATCAGTGATCGAAGGTTCGCAATGACGAACCAAGACTAGAAACTCAACATTTCCGTCGGCACCACGGAGAGGGGAGGCGGTAATTGCACAGACTCCGAGCCCGTTGGACGCGAGCCCCTCGACTACTTCGCTCAATACTGCCCGGTGAACCGATTTATCGCGCACGATGCCGCCCTTACCGATGCGGTCGCGCCCTGCCTCAAACTGTGGCTTCACCAGAAGGATCAGTTCGGCGCCCTCGGTCGTCAAAGCCGAGAGAGCTGGTGCGACTGTGCGCAGAGAGATGAAAGAAAGATCCGCAACAAGGAGATCGACCTCTCCTCCTACCGTCTCTGGGGCCAGGCTGCGAACGTTGACACGCTCCATAACTGTTACTCGCTCATCCGTTCTGAGAGACCACGCCAGCTGGGCGCGCCCGACATCAACAGCGATGACAGATGAGGCCCCGCGCTGCAAGAGGCAGTCTGTGAATCCTCCTGTTGAGGCTCCCGCATCTAGTGCTCTGCGGCCCTCAACATTGATCCCGAACTTCTCGAGCGCAGCGTCGAGTTTCTCTCCACCGCGCGACACAAATCTGGCCGGAGGCGACTCCACAAAAATCGGTTCATCGCTCCCTACTTGCCTTGAAGCAGTGTTGGCAGGTGCTCCTCCGACAGTTACCTGGCCTGCCTCAATGGACTCGACAGCGCGCGCTCGACTCGGAGAGAGTCCCCTCCGTACGAGCTCAGCATCTAGGCGACGTCGCATTGATGATCCTATGAATGGGTTGGGTTCGATGCGGCTAAACAACAAACGCTTGACCAGAGTGACTGGCAGGCACAAAAGGCTCGCGGGCAGAGAGGACTCATGCACTCCTCTTCGCAGGAGCCTTCTTAGTTGCGGCCTTCTTCTTTGCAGCGGTCTTCTTTGCAGCGGTCTTAGTTACGGGCGTCTTCTTAGCGGGCGTCTTCTTTACGGGCGCCTTCTTAGTTGCCGCCTTCTTTGCTCCGGTGCCTTTAGTCGACGATTTGGCGCCCAACTCTTTACGCAGGCGTCGCTCCGACGCAGCGAGGTCGTCCTTCGTGATGAGCCCAAGCAACTTGACCTGACGCCCAACCTCAGTGCGTACCGTGGAGATCGCAGCATCGCGCCGACGACGACTCTCCTCGAGTATCCCGTCGACGAATGATTGAACCTGATTCTGGGCAAGAAGCCCCTGAGCTACCAAATCGCGGGCGCTCGCCTGCGCCTGACCGCGAGTCAATGAAACAAATCCTGCACCGGCATCGATGAAACGTGTGAGATCTGGTCTCTGAGCCATTTCGATCCTCCTATATTGACTTGTGTGTCTTAATCCTCCATGTCTCTTCATATACGAGAATCACCTGTATGGGCCTGATTTCCGCACGATCTGAGACATTTGAGGTTCTGGCTAGAGCCTACCCGAGCACTTGCTCGTCCGATGTTCTTGTCCCGCAGGCGGATTACTCTCTTTTGCAGTGGCCATTCCCTTGCACGACGACAATCCGAGCGGACAATTCCCGATATTGACGGTTCTCCTGATCGCCATCAATATCTTCGTATTCGCACTAATCCAGCCGCATGAGGCGACCAAAGACTTCGTCTTTAGCTACGAGCACGCTGTTATTCCATGCGAGATTCGCGATCATGCTCCGCTGAGCGAAGCGGAATTAGTTAGCGGTGTGTGTGGCCGCACTCGAGTCACTGTGGGGGGCGAGACCTATGGGGAGAGGCCGTTAGCTAGTGCCAAGAACATCTGGCTAGCGATGCTTACCTCGATGTTCCTGCATGGCTCCTGGCTGCATCTTTTAGGGAACATGCTCTTCCTCTGGGTATTCGGCAACAATATTGAAGAGCGCTTCGGCAAAGTTGGCTTCCTAGTTTTC
>CAFAAH010000027.1_pt1 | contig 8510 bp, 5 predicted proteins | sample 7267521 | NCBI WGS metagenome assembly CAFAAH01 (sample SAMEA6813982, study PRJEB35770) | freshwater metagenome | biome: Freshwater; feature: Freshwater reservoir; material: water | place: Czech Republic | collected 2017-08-18 | depth 30m m
CACTGATCCAGATGTGAAGAAGCACAAAGGCATCTCAATGATCATTGTGCCCACTGGAGTGAAGGGCCTAAAGGTTGAGCCCATCAAGAACATGGGTGGACTCAACACGAACATCACTTTCTATGACGATGTTCGCGTACCTGTCGGAAACCTTGTAGGTGAAGAGAACAAGGGTTGGGGACTAATAACTAACCAGCTCAATCACGAGCGCGTCACGCTATGTTCTTCAGGAATCGTTGAGCGCCAACTCGAGGACGTAACAGAGTGGTCCAAGGTCACGCTCCTTGCAGATGGACGACGCGTCATCGACCAAGACTGGGTGCAGATCAATCTTGCCCGCATTCACGCACGCCTTGAATTCCTGCGACTAATCAACTGGAAGGTTGCATCAGACGCCACACAGGGCTTGCCGCTTGACCCTGCGTATGCCTCGAGTATCAAGGTATTCGGTACAGAGTTTTATCTAGAGGCTTTCCGACTCCTCATGGAGATCATGGGGACCAGCGCAACAGTCAAGGCAGGATCGCCAGGGGCGGTTGTACGTGGTCGCATCGAGGCACGCACTCGAAGCATGCACATCCTCACCTTCGGTGGAGGCACCAACGAGATGCAGCGAGACCTCATTGCACTCTTCGGTCTCAACATGCCCCCATCGCCGCGCTGATCCAGTAACACAGACGCGTATCTAAGACTCGCAACGATTTGAATCAGGAGAACTCAAATGGATTTCACTCTTAACGAAGAGCAGCAAGCGCTACAGGGCCTTGCAAAGCAGATACTTACCGACAAAGGAACCCTTGAGCGCTTAAAGGAGCACTCCGAGGGCCACTGGTTTGACAGTGACACATGGTCCGAGTTCGCATCCGCTGGCCTTCTCGGAGTTGCAATACCGGAGGAGTTCGGAGGCCTTGGATTCAGTTTCCTAGAGCTCTGCCTCGTGCTCGCAGAGCAGGGGCGACGCGTTGTTGCTATGCCTCTCTGGGCAACCCTTGTTTGCGGCGCGCTCCCGATCTCAATGTTCGGTACAGATGAGCAGAAGCGCGCATACTTGCCTTCCGTTGCTGACGGTTCCCGAATCATGACCGGTGCATACGAAGAGTTCGGCGCAGATCCCGAGACACCATCAACGAGAGCGACACGCGCCGGAGATGGTTGGGTTATCAACGGAGTTAAGACTGCTGTTAGTGCTGCAGGGTTAGCGACCGAGATCTTGATCCCAGTGACAACCCCAGAAGGTACCGGGATCTTTATCCTCGATGCCAAGGCTCAAGGTGTAACCATTGCTCGTCAAGAGATGATGACGCACGCTCGATTCGAGATCACCCTGGAGAATGTCAAGGTTGATGGCTCGGCTCTCCTCGGTGGCCTTCTTGATGACGGTGCCGCACTGCGCTTGATCCTTGATCACGTCACAACTGCAATCTGTGCGATCAGCGCGGGCTGTGCACAAGAGGCGATTCGCATCGCGGCCGAGCACGTAACCAATCGCTTCCAGTTTGATCGCCCGCTTGCAACATTCCAAGCAGTGGGCCAGCGCATGGCAGATTCATTTATTGATACTCAAGCAATGAATCTCACGATGCTCTCTGCCGCTTCGCATCTCTCACTCGGAGAGCCAGCACGCGAGCAGGTTGCCTCTGCGAAATACTGGGCTGCTGAGGGTGGCAGCAGGGTTGGGTTCGCAGTACTCCACGTTCATGGTGGAATCTCGATTGACCTCGATTACCCAATTCACCGCTACTTCTTGTGGATGAAGATGAATGAGTTCACACTCGGTGCTGCAACACCGACACTTCTTCGCCTCGGTCGCATGATCGCTGCGTCCTGATCTGATTCTTCGAGACGTGGCTTAAAGGTCTTTTTCCGCGAATCAATAACTCGCGTTACGGGAGGAATAGTGCCTGAGAATCCAGAGGCTTGGTGGAGTGAGGGAGTTCTCTATCAGATCTATCCGCGCTCATATGCGGACTCAAATGGCGATGGGATTGGTGACCTCCCGGGGATTACACAGCGCCTAGATCACCTGTCTTGGTTGGGGGTTAAGGGGATCTGGCTAGACCCAATCACGGTCTCGCCAAACGCAGATTGGGGATACGACGTCTCAGACTTCTGCGATGTCGATCCGGCACTCGGCACACTTGAGGATCTCGACGCACTTGTTAGCGAGGCTGCAAAACGCGATTTACGAGTCATTCTTGATTTGGTACCAAACCACACGAGCATCGAGCACCCTTGGTTTATTGAGGCTCGTGCTTCGCGGAGTAATCCAAAGCGCGATTGGTATGTATGGGCGGATCCATCAGAAGACGGTGGACCCCCTAATAATTGGGCATCAAGTTTTGGAGGCCCTGCATGGACTCTTGACGAAACAACTGGGCAGTATTTCCTACACAACTTCCTAAGCGAGCAGCCCGACCTCAATTGGTGGAACCCAGAGGTGCGCGATGAGTTTGATCGCATCCTCGCCTTCTGGTTCGACCGCGGTGTAGCGGGCTTCCGTATAGATGTCGTTCACATGGTTATCAAGGATGAACAACTTCGTGACAACCCACCTGTAGAGGATGGGGATCACTGGTTCATCAAGATGCGCGGCCAGCGCCAGTTCTACAACTCATGTCGCCCTGAGGTCCACGATGTAATCAAGCGTTGGCGCTCGATTGCAGATTCGTATACCCCGAAGCGTGTGTTAATCGGCGAGACGCACGTATTTGATACTGAGATGCTTGCTTCCTTTTATGGCGATGGCGATGAACTGAACCTCGGCTTCAACTTCTTGATGATCCACGCACCGCTCTCAGCCGAGGCTCTGGGCAAGATCATTGAAGAGACTGATGCAGCGATCCCGTCAGGGAATGCTCCGGTCTGGACTGGCGGCAATCACGATAACTATCGCTTCCCATCTCGTTGGGCTGAGGGCGACGCGGACCGTGCACGCGCTGCTCTGGTAATGCTCTTGACTCTGCGTGGGTGCGTGTTCCTCTACTACGGCGACGAGATTGGAATGCCCAACACTGAGGTTGCACGTGAGCAGATGCTTGATCCGGTTGGGATTCGTATGTATCCCGTCTTCGGTCGCGACCCTGCGCGCACGCCAATGCAGTGGAACGCGAGCTCCGGGTTTGGCTTTACTGAACCCGGTGTTGAGCCTTGGCTCCCATTCGGGGATGCGGCGTCCTTCAATGTTGCAGACCAGGTCGAGGAAGCTGATTCATTCCTCACCCTTACTCGAGACCTAATTGCACTTAGAGATGCTGAGCCAGATCTCCGGAGCGGCGCCTTCAAGCGAGTTGGTGCACCCGATGGGATTCTCGCCTACACGCGAGGAGACGGGTTCTTGATAGCGGCTTCACTCGATCAGGGTGCCGGCGGGGTAATAAACGGCGTTAACGGCAAAGTCGCCGCCTCTGCTCGCCGCCGTAGAGACGGCGAGCAGATTGACGGCGACCTCACGTTAGAGCCGGGTGATGCTGTGGTAATTCGCCTTAGTTATCGTCACCATTAGCGTGCTCGTCCTCGACGTCATCAATGCTGTCGCCGTCGTCATCGCTATCTGACTCGTTCTCCACTCCGTCGCCGTCCTCGTCAGTGTCAACCGAATCGTCAACACCATCGCCATCGATGTCGTGCTCAGATGGAGAGTCATCTGCGAACGAGTCGCCGTCGATGTTGAGTTCGTCTACTGAGTTGTCGTCGACGCTGTCTCCATCGATGTCTTCTTCATCTACTGAGTCGTCTGAGACCCCGTCGCCATCAATGTCGGTCTCCGCAAGTGAATTGTCGCGGAGTCCGTCGCCGTCCTCGTCGATCTCCTGGGGAGAGTCGTCCGCCTTCTCGTCGCCGTCGATGTCGGTTTCGTCAGCAGAGTTGTCGTCGAGTCCGTCGCCGTCGATGTCGGTCTCATCTACTGAGTTGTCTTCGAGTCCGTCACCGTCGATGTCGGTCTCACGGCTCGATACATCTGCAAGAGCGTCGCCGTCAATGTCTTTCTCTGAGGCTGAGTTGTCGAGCTTCGCGTCACCGTCGATGTCGAGCTCCTCGGCAGAGTCATCGTCGAGTCCGTCGCCGTCGATGTCTGTCTCATCTACTGAGTTGTCGTCGAGTCCGTCGCCGTCGATGTCTGTCTCATGACCAGAACCGTTAAGGAAACGGTCTCCATCTACGTTCGTGTCGCTTCCATTTAGAATTCCGTCGCCGTCTACGTCGTCGTCGCTTCCGTTATCGATTCCGTCGCCGTCTACGTCGCTGTCGGTTCCGTTTGGAATACCGTCGTTATCAATGTCTGCGCTGTATGCGGCTCCAGCTGGAGTGGCAGTGGTTAGGAGGTTGGCCGCTACGGCTCCACCTCCAGCGAGACCAAGCGCTAAAGCTGCTGTTGCAGCCCCTGCCCGTACTCTAAGAGTGCGGGCTGCAATGCGTCGAGCAGTTGATGGCAACAATGTGATCTCCTAGGGTTATTGCTCCAAACAAATCTTTGGTTATAGAGGCTTTGAATGATGTGTGAAACGTACTCACCGGTCTTCTTAGCGTCTAGTGGGTAATCGGTAAAGATTTGGAGAAGATGCGAGGTGCACGAGTTAGGCAATGTGGCTACGCTCACAACTATGAGCGCAGACAAAGTAAGTGTCACCCGTGTAATTGCAGCAACCCCCGATGTCCTATTCGCGGTAGTCGCGGATCCCGCGCGTCACGTTGAGATCGATGGCTCCGGGACAGTAAAAGGGAGCGGTGGTGAGCCCGGTACTCGCCTCTCGCTTGGCGCCGAGTTTGGGATGTCGATGCGACACGGCGTGCCATACAAGATGGTGAACGAGGTAGTGGAGTTTGAGGATGACCGCCTCATCGCATGGAAGCCGCGACTCGATGGGCCCGGATTTATTGGGACCTTGATGGGGGCTGTCATCTGGCGATACTCGTTCGAACCTGTAGAGGGCGGCACCCGCGTTACGGAGACCTGGGACCCAACGCAGAGCAAGATGTCTTGGATGTTGGGATTGCTCGGCGAGCAAAAATCAGCCCAGGCCAACATGGAGAAGACCCTCGAGCGCCTAGACCAGCTCGTAACCAATACCTAATACCTAATACATAGGGCTATACACAGGGCTGTAACTAGAGCCTGAGTCCAGATTTCTGAGGCTGGGCCTGAGAATTTCGCCGGTTTTGGGCCTCGGGTAGCCTGATCCCCTGAGGGGGAATCGTGCGACAGGTATATGCATGCAGGCTTGACATGGTCTTTGAGTCGCCGGCGCGAACTGCGCGCGATTTTCTAAAGGCAAAAGCTGCAGCGCGCCAGGCTGTTGAGCAATCTGCAAGCCATGAAGACTGGGCTGATGACGATCGCACTGAGTGGGAGCCTGCTCCTTACCACCGTGTAACTGCGAGGCGGTTGGTAGACGACCAGAGTGAGGATGCACTGATCTCGCTTATTTGGGAACGTCCCCATGAAGAACCAGATCTAATAACGCGTACCGAAGTATTGGTCGGGCGAGAAGGCAATCGCGGTTGGGTTGTAGTTCGTGAAGCGATTGGCTCCGTTGATCCAACCCTTACACCTCCGGAGTTAACCCCAACCGTTCCGCCGAATGTTGTTCAGAGTCTTATTGATCAAATCTCATTTGAGGATGCAAACCGACGGCTTACCTCAGCGGCAGCAGTCATTGGTGTAGATGGAGTAGCGGAGATCGACTACTTCGTCGGGAGTGGGAGACGGCTCCCTGTTGTTGTGCTCTCGGATGACGGTACTGGGAGAATTACCAAGATTGCTAATGGTGTAGCAGGCCGCCTTGTTGGCCTCGCACATGTATTCGTTCTCTACGGCCCAGGCGCGACTGTCGCGTTCAATAGAGGCATTGGTGTAAACCACATTGTCTCTACCGGCGGAGCGCGCCTCTATTGGCCGCGATTCAATGCTGCGCAATCGAAGGGGAACCGCCATTGGGGTGCGCCTGAGGTGATGAATAGCGCTGGCAGGGTAGAGACGGCGTTTATTACAGAGGTTGTGAGAGCGATCTTCGATGCCGGTGCACTGCGCATTCCAGATCCTCCGCTCGTGGAGCGCCTAGAGGCTGCGCGCATTCGTCAAAGAATTGCAGAGCGTCGTGCTGAGTTGGCCGAGAGAGAGTTAGCTACTCAAACTGTTACACCAAAACAAGCCGCTGTCGTTGAGGCGCAAGCAGCGATTGTTGCTGAGCCGGTTGGAGAGAATCTTGCGAGTACAGATATTGGGGTTGCCCCTGAAGTTGCTGCACCGGTGCAAGAGACTCCAGCAGAGCCTGCTGGTCGGCTCGATGCCTCTGAGATTGAGGCGTGGGAGAACGACCTGCGCGAACTCGAGTCTGTGCGCGAACGCTTGGCACGCGTAGAGGTGGATCGTGAACGCCTTCGAAGAGACTTTGATCACATGCGCGATCAATGGGTTGCGCGCGCCGAGAAGGGCGAGGTCTTTGCCGGTCCACCGAAGGCAATGTCGCTAGTTGAGACAGTAAGGAAGGCCGAGCTTGGGCTACCAAATTTGGTATTCCTGAAATCCGCGATCACCTCCGCGCAGAGTTGGCAGTTCGACAGAACCGATGATGTTTGGAATGCCTTCTTGAGTCTTGATTTCTTGGCAGGGCGTTGGATCGAGCGGATTATGAATACTCCCTTCGCCGAGGCAGCTGAGGAGATCGGGCTCGACTGGGCATCAGATGTGAGCGAGGTGGCGACTAATAAATACGCCGCGGATTACATGCGTAAATTTGAGGGGCGAGACATTTTCCTCGGGCCACATGTGAGAATGAGCGGCGGGCGGCGGCTCCTACGTATTTACTGTGTGCTCGATGAGTCGCCTGGACCGGTGGGTGGGCTCCCAGTTAGGCGATTCATCATCGGGCATGTTGGAAAGCACCTGCGGGACAGGACAAACAACGATTAGCTAGAAGTCGGGGTTCAAGACTCTGCCGCTCACCCTGGCCTAGGCAGCAATACCGCCCATTGGTTCCCAGACTGGGGCTGGTTTTGGCAGGCGATAGGCCTGAGTATCTTGGGATTCCGAGGATTTTCAACTCCCGGGTAGAGTGAGGCGTTCTCGGAGGGATGACAGAGTGGCCGAATGTGCTCGCCTGCTAAGCGAGTAGGGGGTTTATACCTCCTCGAGGGTTCAAATCCCTCTCCCTCCGCCAGTAGAGCGGCCCCCGAGAGGGGGCCGTTTTTGGTTGCAGGGCAACGCGACCCGCAGTATTCGAGCGACTGCGCACATAGCACCTATGCCCGTTTCTCGAATACAGGCGCCCTTACACGTGCACTTACGCGTGTGCAGTTACATGAACGCTTACCCGTGTCCTCACGCCTGTACCCGCCCGCGCAGTTGCGCGTAATCCCGCACGTGGCCTCTCACCTGTGCCGCCCGATAAGTCGCGCGTGAGCTCACACGCGTCTTCGCGCGAGTGGCCACGTCATCAAGACCTCCGTTCACACCCGCACCTACCCCGTACGTTTTAGATCGGGTGGTGCTCGCCAAGCCCACCTGGTCTCACACGCATCATCTTTCGCAGCCGTCTCCACTCTGACCGTCACGAGTCTGTATCCATCATGTGTTTTTTGTAGATGATGACGTTTACAGAGGCGCACGAGGTTCTCCATGCTGGCGGCTCCGCCTTCAGCGAAGGGCACGATGTGATCTATCTCTAAGCCAAGCGTTACATCGCATGTTGGTACCTGACAGACACGGTCGCGCTCCTCAACACCGGTACGCACTTTCGCCGGTATCGCGCGCCCCATATGCGCAATCGTCTTTATGTCGGTTCCATCAACAACTAGCAACTTTAAGAATGCCTCGCCCAAATACTCAGTAGCAGTCGCAACGGGAATTGGCCCGACCCCAGCGATCTCACAGATCTCGCCGTGCTCTGTATGTCCACGCTTTAGCGCATCAATATCGACGCGAATATTCATCACAGCGTTAGATCGGGCCGGCTTCTGCGCGTTCGAAACTGATTTAACGCCATTCGACCGTTCGCAGAGCACCATAAGAGCGTCAGCCGCATAGGCCTCGGGTCGTTCATGCACACCACTTTTGCGCGCAGCCTTAAAGATCTCATCCTGTAGAGGTTTGAGGGCCGCCATAACGAGTGCACCATTAGCGACAGTCATACGCGCTTTTACATTGAACGAGCCATCAAGATCAGTCCACGATTTTAAGAACCTCGATTTATGCACCTGCCTGTGTCGCTCTGCTTCATCAGTGGCTGCCGCTACTACACGTGAGGACGCATCACGAAGATCTCGTACCGTCGCGTGTTTGGCGAGGTTTAAGAGTTGAGTCTCAGTATTCGGTGCAACGATTGCACCTCGAGCTACCTCCACAGCTTGAGCGTTAGAGAGCGACCCTCCCCGCAGTGCTGCCTGGGTTACCGGCAGGTGCTGGAGTTGATTAGCGAGAAGCACCACTGATTGCGCTTCATATTGCGGGCAATCTGTCTCAATAGATAGCCACTCCGAAATACTCTTCGCCCCCTCACCCTTCCAACCATTCG